>OLSB01000058.1_pt1 | contig 117477 bp, 121 predicted proteins | sample 1672071 | NCBI WGS metagenome assembly OLSB01 (sample SAMEA3136642, study PRJEB25190) | human gut metagenome | biome: human gut; feature: human-associated habitat; material: faeces | place: Austria | collected 2013
TCTTCTTTTTGCTCCTTTTTCTATTATTGGCGAGCTTTTGCTGCCCATTTCCTGAGTTCGTTAATCTGCAACAGAAAAGCAGAGCTATGCGCGATTGCTTAACTCTGCTTTAGGTGTTTTTGTCTTCAGTCTGAAGCCCCGGCACTGCTGCCGGGACTTTATGTATCATCATTATTGTTAGGATGCCAAGGGAACGATTATCTCTTGGAGAACTGGGGAGCGCGACGGGCTGCTTTGAGACCGTATTTCTTCCTCTCCTTCATCCTGGGGTCACGGGTCAGGAAGCCTGCCTTCTTGAGGATCGCACGATAATCGGGATCAACATCGAGAAGAGCACGGGAGATACCGTGACGGATAGCACCGGCCTGACCGGTATAGCCGCCGCCGTAAACATTAACGAGGACGTCAAACTTGCCGAGGGTGTCGGTGAGCTCGAGGGGAGCACGAACGATCATCTTGAGGGTTTCATATCCAAAGTAATCGTCGAGATCTCTCTTATTGATGATGATTTTGCCGGTGCCGGGAACGAGACGTACACGGGCAACGGAGCTTTTACGCCTGCCGGTTCCAAAATACTGAGTGGTAGCTGCCATGATATTTATCTCCTTCCCAAATTACTTGAGTACAAGGACTTCGGGCTTCTGGGCTTCATGCTTGTGGTCGGGTCCTGCATAAATGCGAACCTTGGTGAGCATCTGCCTGCCGAGGGGTCCCTTGGGCATCATGCGGCGAATGGCCTCATAGAGAAGAAATTCGGGCTTCTTTGCAAGAAGATCACGATATTTGGTCTGCTTGAGTCCGCCGGGATAGCCGGTGTGATGGTAGTAGATCTTCTGATCCAGCTTGTTGCCGGTCATAACGATCTTATCAGCGTTGATGATGATAACGTGATCACCGCAGTCAACGTGAGGGGTGTAGATGGGCTTGTTTTTGCCACGGAGTATTGAAGCGACCTGAGATGCGAGACGGCCGAGCACCATGCCTTCTGCATCAACAACGTACCACTTACGCTCCATGGTCTCTGCTTTTGCCATATAGCTTTTCATGCCATGTCCTCCAAGAGTATGTTGAATTTCTTAATTGTTCGCTAAGATTTCCGACAACGGACGGGGCTGGTGACCGCAATCCTCCACCATAAGCAAAGCACGAACCGTATTCTAATTCAAATAGGGATTTTTGTCAAGCGTTTTACTCCATTTCAGTAAAGAAAAATGCAATATATTTTGCACGATCGTTCCGATTTGCAGATCGATATAAAAACTTACCGAAGGGTATTCATTTTTTTCCATTATTATGTTAAAATAAAGTTTATAATTGCATGGACATCCGTCCGTGAACAAGAAAAAAAGGAGATCGTGTGATGAGTATACCGTCAACAGTAAAGCCCACGGAGTTCCCAACGGGATATATCCTTATCGTGGCAATACTGGCATTCGTGGGCTATCTCATAGTCACCGCCTTCTATTCTTCAATTAAAAAGGATAGGGCGTACCTCAACAACGGTGCGATTGATAAGAGCGATAAGCTGCTGGTAGTCTGGCTGCTGCTTGCCGCTTTTGCATTCAGGATCGTCATTTCGCACTATGTTGTCGGACATAAGACCGATATCGGCTGCTTTACAGCTTGGGGAGAACGTGCCGCAGCGCAGGGCTTTGCAAGCTTCTATACAAACGGCTTTTCCGATTATCCTCCGGGATACATATATGTTCTGAGCCTTATGAGCAAGCTTTCAGCGCTGCTCGGTCACGGCGTAAGGCTTGCTGATGGAAGCTATGACCTTGTATGCGTTTTCTTTAATAAGCTGCCATCCATAATCGCGGATCTTGCATCCGCTTACCTCGTTTACAAGCTCGCAAGGAAGAAGCTTCGCTTTGAACCCTCTTTCCTGCTCATGGCACTTGTCGCCTTCAACCCCGTCATACTATATGTTTCCGCCGGCTGGGGGCAGATAGATCAGATACTCACCGTATTGCTTGCATGCGCAATATTGTTATTGATTAATAACAAGCCTATTTTCGCCGGCATCGTCTATGGCTTTGCGATCCTGATGAAGCCCCAGGCGCTGATGGCAGGGCCCATGCTGGCGATCGCATACATGTTCTATGTATTCGATGATAATTTCTTTGCCGTGACCGATGTGAAGTGCACGGACAGCCGGGGCAAGCGGCTTCTCAAAACTGCGATCGCCGTCGCCTGTGCCTGTCTGATGATAGTGCTTTCGGCTCTGCCGTTCAGTTCCAAGGAAATGCCATGGTATCAGATCATCTTACAAAAATACCTCGGCACAGCGACTTCGTACGAATTTGCAACCATAAACGCCTATAATATCTATGCGCTTTTTGGAGCAAACTGGGCAAGCATAGACAAGGTCGCCTTCCTGGGAATCAACTACGGGACTCTCGGTACGATCGGAATGGTGGTGAGCATCGGCTTCAGTGCAGTCCTCTACATAATAGGGAGAAAGAAGAACAGGGGTGCGCTTGTGCTGTCGACAGCATATCTTTTTGCGTCGATCTTCACGATCGGACACTATATGCATGAGCGTTACATCATACCTGCGCTGTTATTACTATTGATCGCCTATCTGCTGTATTCGGATAAGCGTCTATTGTACCTCATGGTAGGTTATACGTTCCCGATCTTTATTAACTGTCTGTGTTCCTTCTATTACAGCAAGATGTTCGAATATGGCTTGTACTGGGACAAAAAGCTGGTGTTCTGGTGCTCGCTTCTCATGGTGCTTGCGTTCTTCTATTTCACTTATATAGTGATAAGGATTATGATACAGGGCAAACTGAAAGGCGATGTTTTTGAAGACGGAACCATTTTTCGCGTCGGCAGCAGCGTGTCCGACAGGCTGAGAGGCGGAGTTAAGACAACGAAAGGGGCAACAAATGAAAATAAAGCGTAAAAGTTTATTTATAATTGCATTCGTTCTCATCTTGGCGCTATGCGTTCCTGCCATAGGAACGTTTGCCGATGGAGATAACCTCGCCAAGAACGGAGATTTTGAAAAGCTGGATTCCAACGGATTACCAAAGAACTGGGAGTTTACGGCTTACTACGATGACGGCAAGGCGTCTAATTATTCCGTTGATCAGGATGCTGATCGAGGAAACGTAGTAAAAATTACCAACAACACCGAGAACGACGCCAGGTTCATCCAGAAGATCTCGGTCAAGGGCGGAAAAACCTATAAGTTCAGCTGTTATGTCAAGACCGAAAATGTCGCGGGAGGCGCAGGCGCAAACATCGGCTTTGAGAATGTCACGGAAAAGAGCAAGGGCATCACCGGAACGAGCGGCTGGACCTATATCGAGATAATCGGCAAAACCGATGACAAGCAAAAAGAGGTAAGCGTCGGAGTCAGGCTCGGAGGCTTTGGTGCGACGAGCACAGGAACCGCCTGGTTCGATGACTTCAAGGTCGAGGAGGTGGAGGACACCGGGACTGCCGTCAAACTCTTTACTTCCAGTTCGAGCAACGAGAACAGCAATAACGGCAGCAGCGGCACAATGTCCGCCTCCGAATTCAACGAGGTAACGGCAAGAAGCAGAATGGCTGTCATCATGCTGGCAGTATTCATAATCGCTCCTGTTGCGATTTATTTCCTGCTCGGATTCGAGCATAAGAAGGATAAGGCAAGCGGCAATCCGTATCACAAGACCCCTGCGCAGCTTGCACCTTCTGTGTTTGATACAAAGCCCCTACTGCCCAAAAAGACCGATACAAAGCTCCGTTATACCAAAAAAGACTGGATTTTTGTCGTTGCACTTACGGTAGTTTACGGCGTTATCGCGGTTCTTAATCTTGGCTCGCTCAAAGCTACCGAAAGCTATTGGCAGGGCAATGTCGGAGCAAAGGCGACTGTCTACTTTGATTCACCAACGCTTGTCAACAGAATGACACAGAACAGCGGTATCTCAAATGAGTCATCATATTCGGTAACTGCAGATAATGGCTCTACCTTCAGCTATACCGTCAAATACGGCGTTATGTATCGCTGGTCTCAGCTCACCGGAGCCGGCAATTCGACCGTCAAGCCATTCGGACTGCAGCCCATCAGCTCCGTGACCATCGAGGTTACAAAGGGTACGGTTGTACTCAATGAAATTGCTTTCTTTGATGAAGAAGGCAATGTTATCCCCGTTCATGCAGAGGACGATAATTCGGCTCTGCTCGTCGATGAGCAGGATTCCGCTTCCGAATACCGCACCGCCATGTCAGGCATGTATTTTGACGAACTCTATCACGCAAGGACCGCATATGAGGGACTTCATGATATGAGCATCTATGAATGGACGCATCCGCCGCTCGGAAAGCAGATAATCGGCATCGGCATCAGCATTTTCGGTATGAGCCCCTTCGGATGGAGGATAATGGGAACGCTATTCGGAATAGCGATGATCCCGGTCATGTATGCGTTTGGCAAGCGCATGTTTGGCGGCAGATCGGAGCTTGCTCTTCTCGCCGCAGGACTGCTTGCATTTGATTTCATGCACTTCTCTCAGACAAGGATCGCCACTGTCGATACCTACGGCGTGTTCTTCAATCTGTGCATGACGTATTATATGTATAAATTCCTCAAGATGGATCTTGGGGATGACCTCAAATCCACGCTGCTTCCGCTCGCGCTTTCGGGCATATTCTTCGGCATCGGCTGTGCAAGCAAATGGATATGTATCTATACTGGCGCGGCGCTTGCGGTCATGTTCTTCACTAAGCTTATCGTGCTTGGGATCAAGGCCCATAAAATCAACGCAAAGGTTGCGGAAAAAGGTTATTCCAAAGCGGAACTTGAGGAACCTGCGGTCAAAAACTCTGCAAAATTCGCAAAGAGGGCTTTATTGACCTGCCTGTGGTGCGTACTGTTCTTCATCATTGTTCCCGTAACTATCTACACAGCTTCTTATGGTCCCTACTGGAGAGGTGAATGGAAGGCTAAGGCTATACAGACCAAGGTCAATCAGCTCCATTCCACCGGACAGCTTGCTCCCGGCGAAACTGCGGGCGAGGAGGTACTGACCTTCTCGGACAAGGCAAAGGCTTACATAAACGGAGTTATCAAGAACCAGAAGGATATGTATAACTATCACAGCGGACTTGATTCGACACATGCATATCAGTCTTCATGGTACGAATGGCCTCTCAGCAACCGTCCTATGTGGTTCTACCTCGGTCAGGATGCCGATTCCACAAAGGCCGGAACCATCAGCTCCTTCGGCAATCCTGCGGTATGGTGGGCATGCTTTATCGGAACGGTCACACTTCTGCTGATGTTCCTGCGCGGAAGATTCAGGCTGAACACGGATATTTTCTTCATCTTCGTTTCCATGGCGTCCGCGATACTGCCTTGGATGCTTATCTCAAGGTGCGTATTCATTTATCACTACTTCGCAACCGTGCCGTTCATCATACTTGCGAGCGTCTATGTGCTCAAGCATTATGAGGATAAGTATTATTACTATGAACTTGAACCCGGTCAGCTTCTGCCCGAAAGGAAGAAGGGCGTGCTTGCAGTCAAGTGGGTATGGCTTGGCCTTGCAATAGTTCTGTTCGGCGTATTCTACCCGGTGATAAGCGGTCTGCATGTCAGCAGGAGCTATATTTCAGCCCTTCAGCTGCTGCCCACTTGGACATTCCTCGGCAGCTGGCCTGCAATTTTCAATTAATTGAGAGGTTGAAGGAAAATGGAAACTAATTTGCCAAAGACAAAAACCGAGGGCAAACGCAGCATATTGCAGTTTATAAAGTTTGCCCTCGTAGGCGCGAGCAATACCATCATAGACCTGATAATCACATTTGTTCTGAATGCGATATTCCATTGGTACTATTTTGCCAAGGTGATAGGCTATTGCTGCGGAATACTGAACAGCTATATCCTAAACAGCAGCTGGACGTTCAAGGAGGAGCGCAAAAAGGACGCAAGGGAGATAATAAGCTTTATCGCAGTGAACCTTGTCGTGCTTTTGATCTCGCTTGGCCTCATGTACCTTATGTCTGACAAGGTATGGAACATCGTAGGCTGGTGGGATGCGCTCAAGCTTCCGAGCTGGTTTGCTAAATTCATAAACGGCGAACGCTTCTGCACGCTCGTTTCAACGCTGATATGCATAATAATCAATTTTGCAGGCAACAAGCTCTTCGTTTTTAAGACAAAAAAAGCGCAGGACAGCGCCGAGAATTGACCCTATGCCGAACGGTTTGCAGCCGTTCGGCAAATTCCCTATTTACAGATAAGCGCTAAGGAGGAATCATGCTTGCGAAGATAACGAGCTATGGCCTGATCGGGCTTAACGGCTATCCGGTGACTGTTGAAGTTGATCTGACCTTCGGAACTCAAAAGTTTGAGACGGTAGGATTGCCCGATAATGCCATTAAGGAGTCGAGGGAAAGGGTTCGCTCGGCAATAATCAATTCGGGCTTTGATTTCCCTGCAGTGCACATAGTTGCAAATCTTGCCCCTGCCGATGTCAAGAAGGAAGGTTCCATCTATGATCTTCCCATCGCTGTCGGAGTGCTTTCCGCAAGCGGCGAGATAGGAGACTGCAAGCTGGAAGAATGGGTGATAATTGGCGAGCTTGCACTTGACGGAACGGTGAGGGGAGTAAACGGAGTGCTTCCGATGCTGATTGATGCAAAGCAGAGGGGCTATACAAAGATTATTCTTCCCAAGGAAAACGCAGCGGAGGCGATGTACCTTTCCGGCATAACCGCGATTCCGGTGCAGTCACTTACACAGGCCATCCTGTTTCTCAGGGGGTCAATGCAGATAGAGCCGCAGCAGTTCACCGAATGGTGTCCAGAGCAGACGCGTTATGATTCGGATTTTTCATGGATAAAGGGTCAGCAGTCGGCTAAAAGGGCAGCGGAGGTTGCGGCTGCCGGCGGACATAATATTCTTCTGATAGGAACTCCGGGCTCCGGAAAAACGATGCTTGCAAGGAGCATCCCCTCAATCCTGCCTCCGCTTACCAATGAGGAAGCGCTGGAAATAACAAAGATACATTCTGTCGCAGGAATGATAAAGGGAAGCGGAAGTATCGTATCATCACGCCCCTTCAGGACTCCGCACCATTCCGCTTCCATTCCATCGCTGGTCGGCGGTGGGACAAGGGCGCTGCCGGGCGAAATAAGCCTGGCCCATTATGGAGTTCTGTTTCTTGATGAGTTTGCAGAGTTTCCCAAGGCGGTGATCGAAGCGCTGCGCCAACCGATGGAGGACGGATTCATCTCCGTTACAAGAACCGCTGCAAAGACCGCGTACCCTGCCGATTTCATGCTCGTTGCGGCAATGAATCCGTGTCCGTGCGGCAACTTCGGCTCGCAGGTGAAACCGTGCAAATGCAATAAGTTCCAGATAGAGCGTTATCTCAGCAGAATTAGCGGGCCGGTGCTTGACAGGATAGATATTCATGTTGAAATGACCGATGTGTCTTATGATGACATAACCGCAAAGCAGGATGGCGAAAGCTCCGCGGTGATTCGTGAGCGTGTAACGAAGGCGCGTGATATCCAGCGCCTCAGGTACAGGGACGAGGGCATACTTTTTAATGCACAGCTCAATTCCAAGCTTATCAGCAAGTATTGCATGCTTACGCCCGATGCAGAGAGGATACTGGAGGTGTCGCAAAAAAAGATGGGCTTTTCCGTCCGGGCATACACAAGGATACTCAAGGTTGCAAGGACTATTGCGGATCTGGCAGGAGAAGCCGATATCACCCGTCAGGCCATAGCTGAGGCGCTGCAATACAGGTCGATAGACAGTAAATATTGGGGGGAATGATGGACTATTCCTTTAGAGAAAAGCTGTACATCTGGCTGAGTTCGGTTTTTGAGACCGGAGCGAACAGCGCACATAAGCTGGTTGAAATATACGGAGGAATCGAATCGCTCTATGATGCCGTGCTCAGCGGTAATGCAGTGCTTCCGTCGCATATCAGGAGCGAAAGGCGTGAAAAGCTGAAAAGGCTGGCGCCAATGGCACAAATCGATGGGATTATCTCAGAATTGGAGTCGTACGGCGTCAGGGCTATAACATATGCGAGCGGTGAGTATCCCAAGGAGCTTAGAGCTATCTATGATCCGCCTCTTGTTCTATATGCGCGTGGAACCGGAAGGCTTGATTCGATTAGGCTTCCTTTTGCAATTATAGGATCAAGGCATTGCACTGAATATGGGGAACGGATGGCCAAACTTTTCGGAAAAACATTGGCAGATCACGGCATGACGATAGTATCGGGGCTTGCCTATGGATGCGATGCTTTGGCGTCGGAGGGAGCCCTTATGAGCAGCAATGCGTTTCCGACCGTTGCGGTGCTTGGTCAGGGGGTCATGATCGAAAAGCATGATTCCACTTCAAAGACCATGGACGCAATATTGGAACGCGGGCTCGTTATCAGTGAAATGCTGCCTAAAAGCCGTGCATTCAAGGGCTCGTATCCATTGCGAAACAGAATTATCAGCGGAATTAGCCGTGGCCTTCTCATAGTGGAAGCAGGGGAGCGAAGCGGCACCATGATAACTGCAAATGCAGCAATGGAGCAGGGGAGAATGCTGTTTGCCCTTCCCGGGAGAATAACCGATAGGATGAGCGCAGGAACCAATATGATGATAAAACTCGGCGCTGCGCAGGCGGTCTATGATACAACTGATATACTGGATTATTTCGGGATCTCTGCGATCGAAAGCCCGATAAGGGAAGCATCGGTAAGAAATGCTGAAGCGGCAAAAACGCTGGATGGCGAGTGCAGACGGGTCTACGATATGCTGCTAAAAGGCAGCAGATCCTTTGACACTCTCTGTGAATTGTCCGGAATATCTGCGGAAAACCTAAATTTATACTTGACAGAATTGGAATTATCGGGTTTAATTATACAACTGCCAGGTAGAGTTTACTCAGCAGATTGAGGTCAATACTTTGTGTAACGCATATTGTCCGGGTGTGTTTATTAAGAATAATACAACCGATGTGCGGCATAATTCCGCAAATCGTTGATGAATTTGATATATGAAGGAGAGCAATCCGCCAAGGATTTGAGATAATAATATGGCAAATACACTGGTGATCGTCGAATCGCCTTCTAAGGCAAAGACGATAGAAAAATACCTCGGCTCAGGCTATCGGGTCATCGCATCAAACGGACATGTGAGGGATCTGCCTAAGAGCCAGCTTGGTGTCGACGTTGAAAACGATTTCACGCCCAAGTACATTACCTTAAGGGGCAGGGGAGACGTCATTGAGCGCATTCGTAAGGAAGCGAAGGCCGCAAATCACATTGTGCTGGCAACCGACCCTGATAGGGAAGGAGAGGCCATATCCTGGCATCTTGCTAAGATGCTTGGGATAGATGAGAATACCCCATGCAGGGTAGTCTTTAATGAGATTACCAAGGGGGTCATTCAGAAGGCCATAAAGCATCCGAGAACTATCGACATGGCGCTCGTGGACTCACAGCAGGCAAGGCGTGTCCTCGACAGACTCGTCGGCTACAAGCTTAGCCCATGGCTGTGGGCAAAGGTTCGCAAGGGGCTGTCCGCAGGCAGGGTTCAGTCCGTGACGACAAAGCTGATTTGCGAGCGCGAACGCGAGATAATGGACTTTGTTCCTCGCGAATACTGGACTGTGAGCGTAAAGCTCAGGCATGGGAAGAAGAGCTTTGAGGCAAAATTCGTCGGGCTCAACGGAAAAAAGCTTGAACTCAGCAATAAAGAAGAAGCAGATCGTATCGTTGCGCTAAGCACCGGAGCGGAGTACACAGTCAAGGATGTGAAGATAGGCAAACGTTCACGCCACGCTCCTGCGCCCTATACGACCAGCAGCATGCTTCAGGATGCGTCAAACCGTGCCGGTATGCCTTCCAAACGTACCATGCTCTGCGCTCAGCAGCTCTATGAGGGCGTTGATGTGCTTGGCAGGGGCAGCATCGGACTTATCACCTATATGCGAACAGATTCGGTCAGAGTATCCGATGAAGCTCAGAACGCTGCCAGGGCGTACATTGAAAAACAGTATGGCGCGGCTTATGTTCCGTCCGCTCCGAATATCTACCGCGGAAGGAATAACGCCCAGGATGCGCATGAGGCCATTCGCCCCACCGATGTGACATTGACACCGGAGCTTCTCAAGCCCTACCTTGATGCAGGGCAGTATAAGCTGTATAAGCTCATTTATGAGCGCTTCCTTGCAAGTCAGATGAGCGAAGCGGTATTTGAAACCGTTACTGCCGCAATAGACACCGCAGGAGATGAGGTCTGCAATTATCGCGCAAGCGGCGCTGTTAAGCTCTTTGACGGCTTTACCGCCGTTTATGCGGTAGGTGCAGATGACGAGGAGCCCGGCAAGAAAGCATCGTCTCTTCCGAAGCTGGAAGCAGGGGATAAACCCGTCTATGACAGCATTATTCCCAAGCAGAATTTTACTGAACCGCCTGCAAGGTATACCGAAGCATCGTTGGTCAAAACGCTTGAAGAGCTTGGAATAGGCCGCCCGAGCACCTATTCTCCCACCATATCCACAATTATTGACCGCGGATATGTCGTCAGAGAAAAGAAACAGCTCATTCCCACCGAGCTTGGCTTTATTGTCACCAAGCTTATGGAGGATAACTTTAAGGATATTGTCGATGTAAAGTTTACGGCGGATATGGAGACCAAGCTGGATTCCGTTGAGGAAGGAAATGTCCGCTGGCAGTCGGTTATTTCGGAGTTCTATGGAACGTTTAATCAGGAGCTTGACAAGGCGTTCAGCGAGACCGAAAAGGTCGTAATACAGGACGAGGTGTCCGATATACCTTGCGATAAATGCGGAGCAATGATGGTCTATAAGCACGGAAGGTTTGGTAAGTTCCTCGCTTGTCCAAACTTTCCGGAGTGTAAAAACACCAGGACCATAACCGAAAAAATAGGCGTGACCTGCCCGAAATGCGGTGCCGAGATCGTAAAGCGTCACGGAAAGAAGAAAACCTTCTACGGCTGTGAACGCTATCCGGAATGTGATTACGTTTCATGGGATCTTCCGACCAATGATGTCTGCCCCAAATGCGGACAGCGACTCGTTCGCAAGATGGGGCCAAAGGGTATGTATACCCTATGTTCAAACAAGGATTGCAAGTTTGTTCTGCGTAATAAGAACGAGTCGGCGGAATAAGCGAAGTAAGGAGCATCAATGCAGGTAAATGTTATCGGAGCAGGGCTTGCAGGCTGCGAATGCGCGGCAGTGCTTGCCGAAAGAGGAATAGGGGTCAGGCTTTTCGAAATGAAGCCTTCACGCCGTTCGCCTGCGCACAGGAGCGACGGATTTGCGGAGCTGGTCTGCTCCAACTCTCTGCGTTCAGATAAGCTGGACAATGCAGTCGGACTGCTTAAACAGGAGCTTCGCTGCCTTGGCTCTCTCATTATGCGCTGCGCCGATGCGACAAGCGTACCTGCCGGAGGCGCGCTCGCTGTCGACAGGGAGCTGTTTTCAAAAGCCGTTACCGAAGCTATTCTATCAAACCCCAATATCGAGGTTGTGACAGAAGAGGTAACGAGCATTCCGGAAGGTCCCACAGTCATTGCCACAGGGCCGCTGACTGATGGTAAACTGCTCACAGCGATAGAGGAACTTCTCGGAGATAGCCTGCATTTCTTCGATGCTGCTGCGCCGATAGTGACGGCAGAATCGCTCAACATGGAAAGGATATTCGCCGCTTCACGCTATGACCGCGGCAGCGATTATCTCAACTGTCCGATGACAAGGCTTGAATACTTCTTGTTTATTCGTGCGCTTACGGAGGCGGAGACTGCGCCGCTGCACGAATTCGAAACTGTAAATGTATTTGAAGGCTGTATGCCCGTTGAGATAATGGCGAAACGTGGGGATTTGACGCTGGCATATGGTCCGCTGAAACCCGTCGGCTTTGAAAACTGTACCGCAAGCGATGGCAAAAAGCCCTTTGCGGTTGTACAGCTTCGTAAAGAAAACCTTGAGGGAACGCTGTATAACATAGTAGGCTTCCAGACGAACCTCAAGTTTGGAGAGCAGCGCCGTGTGTTCGGTATGATCCCGGGTTTGGAAAATGCGGAATACATGCGTTATGGCGTAATGCATAGGAATTCATTCTTGAAAAGCCCGAAGCATTTGACGCCATACTACTCCCTAAGGTCAAGGCCGGAGCTTTTCTTCGCAGGGCAGTTAACAGGTGTTGAGGGCTATGTGGAGAGCGCTTCGAGCGGATTCATCGCAGGCATCAATATGGCAAGGTATCTCAAGGATGAAGCACCTATTGACTTCACAAGGAAGACCGCGATGGGTGCTCTTGCTCATTATGTCAGCGAGTATAACGGCGGTTCTTTCCAGCCGATGAACGCAAACTTCGGAATCATGGAAAGTCTCCAGGATGCGCCGAGAGAGAAGCTAAAACGCTTTTTGGCTCTTTCGGACAGGTCACTTGGCATAATCGGAGAGCTCGCAGGCAGCTGTAAGTAAGGCGTGCAGCAGGACAAACTCCGCACACAGGTACTCACAAAAAGTTGATTTACAGAATAACTCATAAAGAATGGAGACATGGTAAAGAATATGGAAATCAGAGGAACTACTATTCTCGGCGTCAAGCGCAACGGTCAATGCGCCATCGCCGGTGACGGACAGGTTACGCTCGGCGAAAATACCATTATGAAGCGTACCGCAAAGAAGGTCAGAAGGATTTTTGATGACAGGGTCGTCGTTGGATTTGCAGGCGCAGTATCCGATGCTTTTTCGCTCTGCGAAAGGTTTGAGACCAAGCTTCAAAAGCACGGAGGGAGCCTCAAGCGCGCTGCCGTCGACCTTGCTAAGGACTGGCGCGATGATAAGGCGGCAAGGCAGCTCGATGCACTTTTGATCTGTGCAGATAAAGATGATATGCTGATAGTATCCGGAACCGGTGAGGTCATCGAACCGGACGATGGCATTGCTGCGATAGGCAGCGGTGGTATGTATGCACTGTCGGCGGCAAAGGCCTTGATGGAGAATACCGATCTTTCGGCATCGGAGATAGCCAAAAAGGGACTCATCATTGCTTCCGATATCTGCGTATATACGAACTCGAACATCATAGTTGAAGAAGTGTAACTTCGGGAGGCTTATATGTTTACACCAAGACAGATAGTAGAAGCTTTGGATAAATACATCATTGGTCAGGATGATGCTAAGCGAACCGTCGCAATAGCGCTTCGCAACAGGTACAGAAGAAGCCGACTTTCCGAGGAGATGCAGGAGGAGATAATTCCCAAGAACATCATCATGATCGGGCCAACCGGAGTCGGCAAGACAGAGATTGCAAGAAGGCTTGCAAAGCTCGTAGACGCTCCGTTCGTCAAGGTCGAGGCGACCAAGTTTACCGAGGTCGGCTATGTCGGCAGGGATGTTGAGTCCATGGTCAGGGATCTTGTCGAGGCATCTATTCGCCTTGTTAAACAGAAATGGGAAGCAAAAGTCAAGATAGTCGCAGAGGCTTCCGCAGAGCAGCGAATTGTTGACCTTCTGCTCAACGACGGCGTTAAACCTGCAAAGCAGAACGAAGGCGGTTTGGAAGTACTGCAAAAGCTGCTTGGGCCAATCGCCGGAAGCATGAATACGGCAGACACAGCTCCCAAAGCTGATGCGGAGCCTGTTTCCAACGATGAAAAGCGAGGCAAGCGCGAACGCCTCTTAGACGAGCTTCGCCGTGGATTGCATGAAAATGATATGATTGAGGTCGAGGTCGCTGAATCCTCACAGGGCAGTGATACGATGCTTGCAATGGGTATCGACCTCAATATGAACGAGATGTTTGGAGGGCTCCTTCCTAAGAAGACCAAGCATAGAAAGGTCAGTGTAGCCGAGGGCCGCAGGATAATCGTGGCCGAGGAGACCGACAAGCTTATCGATATGGATGAGGTGATCCGCGAAGCCATAGATAAAGCCGAACAGGGAGGCATTATCTTTATTGACGAGATCGATAAGATCGCAGCCTCCGGAGGCGCCCACGGTCCGGATGTTTCCCGTGAGGGCGTGCAGCGTGATATCCTGCCGATAGTCGAGGGCAGTACGGTATCAACGAAATACGGACCCGTGCGCACCAACTATATGCTGTTCATTGCAGCTGGCGCATTCCACATCTCCAGCGTAAACGACCTGATCCCGGAGCTTCAGGGACGTTTCCCCATTAAGGTTGAGCTTAAGCCTCTGACCATCGAGGATTATGAGCGAATCCTTACCAAACCGCATAATGCGATAATTAAGCAGTACACTGCAATGCTTGAAACGGATAATATTCATCTAAGCTTTGATGATTCCGCAATCCATGCCATTGCAGAACATGCGTATTATGCAAATGAAAACAGTGAAAACATCGGTGCAAGACGTCTGCATACGATTGTTGAAAACCTACTTGAGGATATTTCTTTTAACGCCACGGGTGATCATCCAATGATAGAGGTCACGATTGACGAGAAGTATGTCGAAGAGCATCTCTCAAAGAACGGTGCAAATGATGTAAGCAGATACATCATCTGAATCTGAAGAAAGTCCTGAGTTGGGAGCAAAAAAACCAAAAGGAGGAGCAAGCAATGAGATGCAGTAATGCCGCAAAATGCCTGCTTACAATCACCTTGGCGGTACTGATAACGGCTGCTATAGCCGTGGGCTGTGCCAGCGCTCAAACCGAGGGAGACAAAAACGTCGCAGAATCATCGGGCGTGTCCGATGAAGGCAACCTACGACTGCCAAACGGCACGGAGATCCCAACCGAATACCCCGGAGGAGATCCGACTGATACACCGTTTGTCGAAGATACGGAAGTGCCTGCAGTAAAGATAACGGAAGAGCCTGTCTTTACACCTGATGGAGAGAATCTGGATGCTCCATCAGATTCGGCGGCACCGACATTGGAGCCTTTACCGACTCCGCTTGCCATGACGGAGATGCAGTATGTCTCCGGATATGTTAACGAGGACTTCGTAAATCTGCGCGCCGAGCCATCAACGGATTCCGATATTGTCAAGGTTTTTACCTTGGGCACACAGCTCTATGTGACCGCTCGAAACAATGAGTGGTTCAGGGTTGAGATCGGAAGTTATAAGGGATACATGGCGAGAGCCTATGTCAAGCTTGGCAAGTATGAGCCTGAAACGCCCAAGCCTACCGCAACCCCAAAGCCCTCAACGACTCCAAAACCAACTACTCCTGCCATGTATACCGTGCAGGAAGGACAGTTTTCGGAGTATGAGATACGCCTTGTCGCTGCGCTTATTCACAGCGAAGGGCCTGGCAGCAGCAAAGTCGGTTATCGCGCGCTTGCAAGCATTGTTCTGAATAGAGTGCTTAACGAGTCGCGCTGGTTCCCGGATGATGTCGAGGGGGTCATCTTTCAACCCGGACAGTTTGGCTACAGCAGAAGCTATCTCGAGTCGGTCACTCCGAATTCAAAGGCGATGGCTGCAGCAAGGTATGTTTTCTCCTCCCATGGAGCGACCCTTCCCAAGAAGGTACTCTTTTATAGGGCTTCGTATTTGGGATATGAATGGGCCTCCTATACCAGATTCTATGCAACGATAGAGGGAAACAACTACTACTACGGAATACACTATTATTAATATTTAACCGATAATCCGGCAAGAATAATACCACATTTCAACCCGAAAGGTGGTATTATTTTTATGAAAGCTGTAATAATGGCCGGCGGCGAGGGTAAAAGGCTCAGACCCATTACCTGCACTATGCCCAAACCAATGGTGCCTGTGCTGAACAAGCCGATTGTTGACTACACAATGGAGCTGCTTAGGCGGCACGGAATAGATGAAGCGGTGTATACCCTCCACTATATGGCAGATGTGATAAAAGAGCATGTTGGGGACGGCAGTGCATGGGGGCTCAGATGCAGCTTCACGGAGGAAAAGATCCCGCTCGGAACAGCAGGCAGCGTAAGACAGGCCATTTGCGAATCGGATGACGAGGTCCTTGTCATGAGCGGCGATGGGATAACGGATATCGACCTGACGGAAGTCATTCGTGCTCATAAAAGCAGCGGAGCGCATGCAACAATAGTACTCAAAAAGGTTTCATCGCCAACGGAATACGGCGTTGCGCTTCTCGATGAAGACGGCATGATAACGCGGTTTATCGAAAAGCCGGAGCAAAGCGAGGTGTTCAGCGACCTTGCCAACACAGGCATTTACATACTTGACAGAGGCGCGTATGACCTAATCCCTATCGGTGTGGAGTATGATTTTTCAAAACAGCTGTTTCCGAGAATGCTCGCACAAGGAATGAAGCTCAATGGATATATTGCTGATGGCTACTGGTGCGATGTAGGGGATATATCCGAATATCGCCGTGCGCAGTACGACATGCTTGACGGTAAGCTCAGCTTTTCTACTATCGCAAGGAATCAATCGGGTATCTTTATTGAACCCAATGCTGAAGTATCCGAGCATGCAGTGCTGATACCGCCATGCTATATTGGAAGCGGAGCAAGTATCGGGGATGGAGCGGCAATAGAATCTTACAGTGTTATCGGCAGCGGTGTCAGCATCGAGGGCGGAAGCAGCGTGAAGCGGTCGATAGTGTTCGATAATGCAAAGATAAGGCGTAATGCTCAGCTCCGAGCATCGGTGGTATGTGAGCGCGCGCATATCGATGAGAATGCTTCCGTGTATGAGGGCAGCACCGTCGGAGCGGGCAGTCATATCGGCGTTGGCGTGACCGTAATGCCGGGCGTTTCAATATGGCCGGACAAGGAGCTTGAGGGTGGTATGAGCTGCCGGGATAACATAGTCTGGGGAAGTTCTGCTGCACGACTTGAGATAAACGGCAGCAGGGCAGAGGGCTATATGGACAGCAGCCTGACTCCGGAAACCGCTCTACGGCTTGCGGCATCATATGCTTCCGGCTTCAGTGCCAAAGCAAGGCTGGCGGTTTGTTGCGACGGAAGCCAAAGCGCTGTGGTGCTCAAGTACGCAGCTATTGCCGGAATTGCCTCTCAGGGCGTGAATATAAGCAGCGTAAAGGCCGTGAGCAAAGCGGCGTTTTCTCTGACGATAAACCTGCTGGGCGCGGATGGCGGTCTGTATATTGAGAGCGGCACCGATCAATTAGGAAGTATCACGGTTTATGATAGATTCGGAATTGAAGCGAGCCGGGGAACGCTGCGTTCGCTGCGCTCAGCTTTTTTACTCGGGGAACATAAACCAAAGACAGGCGTCGGACTGGGCATAGTATCCCATACTGACGGCATAGAGGAGATGTTCGAAAACAGGCTTTACCAGATGCTTGACACCAAGGCTATGGAGGTGTATACGGGAACGCTCAGGATCAATACGGATGAACTGAAGCTAAGGAGCATTATTAAGCTTCTTCTGCGGCTTGGCTGGAAGGTAGAAGCGCTAAGACCCAATTCAAAGCTTGTTGTACCAAGGGATCGGAAGACCCTTGCCGTTAGCGAGGATCGGAATGGACGGCTAAGCCTTGCTTACAGCGCAGGCGGAAACACGATACTTGACGAATCTGCCATATTGACCGTACTGGCTGTCGATGCAATAGAAAACGCAGGAATGAAACAGCTTGTACTCCCGGTCACTCTTGCCGAGGAGTACAGAAAGCATCTTGAATCATTTGGGGCAGAGCTAAGATTGGCGTTCGAGGACAGGAGCAAACTTCGTCGTACCGCCTATGAACAAGGCCTTTATTATACACCGCTTTATGAGAGCGAAGCAATGATATTAAAGCTCGCGGAGCTGTTTTCTAAAGGCGAACTTGAGAAGCTCGTTTCAAGCATGCCCAGCGTATACAGCGAGGAAAGGAGGGTAGCAGCTTCCAAAAATGAGATCGGAAGGCTTTTGCGCACGCTTGCCGATATGGAGCGAGGGCATGAAAGAGAACTGGTGGATGGGCTAAGGGTCAAGCTTGACAGCGGCTGGGTCATTGTTAAGCCAAGCTTGGGAAGAACATCATCGTTCAGAATACTTGCAGGCTCAAGCAGCGGAGAATACGCAAAGGAGCTTTGCGAACTCTATGTTGATAAGCTTAAGAGTCTGCAGCGTGAGGATAAAAACAGCTAAAGAGCATGGTTATGCACTGCGCAGGAAAGCCCCTATAATGGAAGGCCTAACAGTCGTAAGAAATAATTTGCCCTGCGGTTAGGGCAGAGAACGGTGTGACCGTAGATGTCACGCCGTTTTTCTGCGTCCAAGGGTAGATTCTGCAATCATTGGTTCTGCCGGCACGGGGATTTCCACCTCGTCCACGAAGTTGAAGAACATCTCCACCTTCTGTCTGCGCTTGTCGCTGGACCTGTCCGGCGCATGAATGCGGTTGACCTCCATGTCGTACCGCTCCACTGCCTCCCGGCAGTTTACACCATAATTGACGGTTTCAAATACATTCAATACACATTTCTCCATAATCAGATTTGGGGGGTGACTTTTTCCCCTCTGTCTATATTTACTGATTTTGTAATAAACAGGCGAATCGCATGATAAGACTGTTTCAAAAAACATGACAGAATCTTTCTTTTTTCACATCTCTATGGTATAATTAAAATTAAGAAAACATGACAACAGGGAGCTATATGGCAGGCAAAATGCCCGAACACAATCTGCTGACGCCGGACTACCGGTGGGATAGTGTCCGCTATGAGGGAAAAACAGTCCCCGGGGAACCATCGGCCGCGAGGCACTGAACCTTTCGGATGTACTCGGGAAAATTGGCACAGGCAAGCCGGCCTCTTCGGGAAATCGTTCGGGCGATTGGTGAGAACAGGCTGACAGAAGAATTGCTTCGTCCAGCCAATGAAAGCGTTTTCATATGATTCAGCTTACAAATGATTCTCTGCCGTTTTACCGTGCCGATGCTGCATATTACAGCGGAGATCGCCAGGACGGCGGAGTGGGACATAGTAAAGCCCAACATTTTTTTGCAGGACTGCGATTCGATATATTCAGCACTTGCCGGCGGCGAGATTGCTGAAATCCGTCGTTGTGCCGTTTGAATTGGAGGCACTTGGGGAATAGATTTCTCACAGAAAAGACCAGAAATACAGTATTTAAGGGACGGTGGCTTACCTGCGACTTCGGCAAGGAGCTTGCCGGCGAAGTATATATCTCAGAGCAGACCAAAGAAACCGCAGAAGCCTGAAAAGCAATGTCGCCATGGATAACGAGCAGTTTGACACGCGCTTCTGCGTCAGAGCGGATAATCCGCAGGAAGCGTACTACATCCTCACCCCGCACATGATGGAATATATTACCGCCATGGCGGACAAGAGCGGTGGCACGGTCTATATGTCCTTCTTGCGGGGCGGAACGATGCACGTCGCGGTCCGGACCTGGCGCGACTTCTTTGAGCTTGGGAAGAGCAATACGAATGCGAAAGCGCTGCGCCAGAAATTCTTGGGTGAGCTGCGCTGGTTTACCGATATCATCGACACGCTGTGTATGGAGAATACCATCTATAAGAAGGAGACAAACGCATGACGCTGGGAACAGCTGTTTTCCTGCCGGCACTGGCTGCGGCAGGCATCGTGCTGGCGTTTCGGTATTTGCGTAAAAGGCCGAAACTGCACATCATCTGTCTCGTGCTGTTGTCACTGATCGTGCCGGTTCTCGCCGGATATATAGGTCTGGCTCTGATTCTTGTGGATGCGGTCAGGAACCGACCTCCTGCGTGACATTGCGGAACAACAATAATTGAGAAACGGAAAGCGAAAGTGTCCTTCTGGATACCTTCGCTCTTTGCTTATACGCTGCACACCCGAATCCGTCAGCAGACAGTGAAAAATTTGAATTACTCTCTTGTCGCTGTTAAACCAAGGCTTTGCTGATTCTGCATTGAAATAAATTCATTTTTCTGCACAGCCTGAATATTTCCCCTTGAATTTTTGAAACTTCCTGATAAAATATAGCTATGTTTAACATCGTACTTGTTCAACCGGAGATTCCACAGAATACGGGTAATATTTCAAGAACCTGCGCAGTTACGGGCTGCGCACTGCATCTGGTGCGTCCTTTGGGCTTTTCAGTGGACGATCGTTACCTAAAGCGAGCCGGGCTTGATTATTGGGACGAGCTTCAGATTTATTATTACGATAGCTTTGAGGAACTTGAAGCAAGGTTCAATGAAGCGAGGTTTCATCTGTTCACGACCCATGCCGTACGCAGCTATTCCGAGGCAGAGTACCTCCCCGGTGATTTCCTTGTCTTTGGCAAGGAAACTGCAGGACTGGGCCCAGAGATAATAACGAGAAGATGGAATGATTGTGTGCGCATACCCATGCGGCAAAACCTTCGTTCGCTCAATCTTTCAAACTCCGTTGCCGTTGCCGTTTATGAGGGGCTTCGCCAAAATGCTTTCGGCGGACTTGTATGAACAAAGAGTTTTGCGAGGAAATATGAATACATTGGATTTGATTTTGGATAATGGCATAATTGCGATTGCTCGTGGGATTTACGGAGAGAATCTCAAGAATGCAGCCAAGGCGCTGTTTGATGCAGGCATTAGGGCGTTTGAGGTCACGTTTGAACAGGATGGGGATAGCGAACGTACTCTTGACGCAATAGCAATGCTTAATAGAGAGTTTTCAGACTGCTGTGCTGTCGGAGCGGGCACGGTACTTACCGAACACCAGCTGTCAAGTGCCAAGAAAGCAGGAGCAAGCTATATCGTTTCTCCGAATACGGATGAAGCAGTTATCAAGCGTACAAAAGAGCTTGGAATGGTTTCAATTCCGGGCGCAATGACTCCGACCGAGATAATAACCGCACACATGCTTGGGGCTGATATTGTAAAGCTCTTTCCTGCGGGAGAGCTGGGGCTTGCTTATTTTAAGGCAGTGCGCGCTCCGCTTTCAAATATCAGGCTTGCTGCCGTTGCCGGAATAACTCATGATAATATCGGAGAGTTCAAAAAAGCCGGAGCATGCGCCTTCGGCATAAGCTCCGGACTCTTTGTGAGGGAGCTCATAGCGCAAGGCAGGTATGAAGCACTGAGGGATAATGCATCGCGATATCTTTCGCTTATCAGATAGTACAGCTGATGTTTCTGCTTTTCAGGCTAAGAAAATCATTTATTATATTCTCGAATTTCTGTTGCCGATTGTTTTGATTTGTACTATAATGCGGATATAGAATTTCTATAAAACCTATGGAGGTATTTATGATTCAGTTCGATTTGATTCGTGCACACGATCCTGAGCTTTGCGGCTACATGGAGGAGGAGCTTGCACGTCAGCGCAGCCATCTGGAGCTTATCGCTTCCGAGAACTTTGTCAGCGAGACAGTTATGGCAGCAATGGGCAGCCATCTGACCAATAAGTACGCTGAGGGCTATCCCGGAAAGCGTTATTATGGCGGCTGCGAATGCGTAGATAAGGTAGAAAACCTCGCTCGTGAGCGCGTCAAGCAGATCTTTGGTGCTGACCATGCAAACGTTCAGCCTCATTCCGGCGCACAGGCAAATCTTTCAGTATACTTTGCTCTTCTCAACCCCGGCGACACCATCCTGGGCATGAACCTCAGCCACGGCGGCCACCTCACTCACGGCAGCCCTGTCAATATGAGCGGTAAGTATTTCAACATCGTTCCTTACGGTGTAAGCGAGACCGATGAGCAGATCGATTACGACGAGCTCCGCCGTATCGCACATGAGTGCAGCCCCAAGCTCATCGTTGCCGGCGCAAGTGCATATCCCCGTGCTATTCGCTTTGATGTTATTGCAGACATCGCTCATGAGGTCGGTGCGCTGTTCATGGTAGATATGGCTCATATCGCAGGTCTTGTCGCTGCAGGCCTTCACATGAACCCCGTTCCCTATGCTGATGTCGTTACCAGCACCACCCATAAGACCCTTCGCGGTCCCCGCGGCGGTATCATTCTCTGCAAAGAGGAGCTTGCAAAGGCTATCGATAAGGGCATCTTCCCCGGCACTCAGGGCGGCCCTCTGATGCACACTATCGCAGCGAAGGCAGCATGCTTCTATGAAGCACTCCAGCCTGAATTCAAGGAGTATCAGGCTCAGGTCATCAAGAATGCACAGGTTCTTGCTTCCGAGCTCCAGAATGCAGGCCTTAGGATTGTATCCGGCGGCACCGACAACCACCTCATGCTCGTTGACCTTACCGCCAGCGGCAGGACCGGCAAGGAAGTCGAAGCGCTTCTTGATATGGCGAATATTACCGTCAACAAGAACACGATTCCCTTTGAGACCCGCAGCCCCTTCGTCACCAGCGGTATCCGTATCGGCACTCCTGCACTCACCACCCGTGGCTTCAAAGAGGATGATATGAAGGTCATCGCAGGCCTTATCGCAAAGATCGTATTCAACGGTGAGGATGCTGTTGAAGAAGTTAAGGCAGAAGTTGCAAAGCTCACCGAAAAGTATCCCCTCTATCCCGAAGACTAACCGCAGTCGCTAAGCACTTGTAATAAGGGGAGACATGGATTCGCCGTGTCTCCCTTACTTAAAAATATATATGCGCATTTGGCTTCTGCCCTAAAAAATAGGTTGACAAAAGGCGCCTTATGCGGTATAATCTCCGCTGTTGAACAGAATACGGACGGGTTCCCGAGCGGCCAAAGGGAGCGGACTGTAAATCCGTTGTCACAGACTACGATGGTTCGAATCCATCCCCGTCCACCAGTTAACACACTTTTGTTTTCCGAACAGAAGTGTGTTTTTAATTATTCCGTTCCTTATTGTTCTTATAGCTGCTTTATGAGGCTATAGTTCGGAATAATAGTGTCCGTTACGAACAAGTTAAAAGCATCTTGGCAGTTTTCGGGCCAAGATGCTTTGTGCATACACAGTATTAATTAATCAGCAGGTTTCTGGACGCCGTTGACGTCGATTATGGTATTGCCGTCGAGCAGCAGTTCGTCAATGGTGACAAATTCATAACCGTCGGACAGGGCTGTTTCAATCAGGGTCGGCAGATACTGTTCGATCTTGAATCCGTTGTTGTGGCAGAGGATTATGGAGCCGGGCTGTATCTTGGGAAGCACCCAGTTCAGGATTGTCTCTGCGCTTCGTTCCTCCTTCCAGTCTATCGTGTCGACATCCCATTGAATAACTTCGTAACCGGCACTGCGAACGGTTTTCACAACGTTATCGTTATATTCGCCGTACGGTGCGCGGAAGATGGTCGAACGCTTTCCGATGATGGATTCAATCAGGTCATCGTACTTTTTTAGCTCATTAAGGATCTGCTCGGAGTTCAGCTTGTTCATGTGCGGATGGGTCGCGGAATGGTTGCCGATCTGGTGTCCGGCAGCATCAATGGCTTTAACCTTTTCAGGGTATTCCTCAGCCCAGAAGCCGCAAAGGAAGAATGTGGCTTTGATACCATACTTGTCAAGTGTGGAGAGAATAAAATCGGTTTTATCATCCGCCCAGGCGGCATCGACGGTCAGCGCTATCTTTTTATCATCGCGGGAAACGCTGTATACAGGCAGTTCCTTCATCAGCCCTGCAAATACTGCAACTTCATAGCTATCGACATCCTGCATTCCCGAAGTCGGGCTATCGGGCTCGGGCGTCGCCCTGACTTCGGCAGGCTTATCCCCATTGCCTCCGATAATGGCAAGCACTGCCGCCAGGATTATCACTACAATCACTGCTGCGGCGATCAGCAGGTTTTTTTTAGTCAGCACAAATATCTTCATCTCTTTATTCCTTTCGATCAGCTTTCAATAAATGATATGAGCGCAGCATACGGAAAAATTACTTTGGAATGAAAACACAAAAAAACCGAAATAATAAATGAAACCGAATTTCGGTGATCGCTCTATTTCAGGCAAGGAATCCATTATGTCTATACTTAAAAAACTCTATGAAAAGCTTGCGTTTGATAAGCCGGATACCCGATATGAGCTTCTTGAAGTCGAAAGCGGGGAACCAAAGCATCTGTTCGGGTGGAACGATGTGCCGCCCCAGCCCCCTGAAGGTAGGCAGCAAAGCTCAACGGAGATAAGGGAGAACGAAAGCAAACTCAAGACTATGTTCCGATTCGATATAAATAAGGACGTAGTCTTTACGAAATGCAAAGCAGGCAGCAAGACCTGCCTAATTGTGCATATGACCGGAATGGCTGATACGGATATCATCAGTGATTATATCATGAAGCCGATTCTGAAGCTTGCGCCCGATGATGATTTGACCAAAGAGGAGCTTATTCAAAACTGTCTGGAGGTCGCGGAGACTTCCTTTGAAAACGATATGGACAGAATAAAGCTTGCTGTGATGGAGGGGAGAACGGCCCTGTTTCTCGATGGCGAAGCGTATGCTGTCATAATTGAAACCAGGGGCTTTGAAAAACGCAGCGTGCCGGATGCGGAGAATGAGAAGGTCGTTCTCGGCCCGAACGAAGGGTTTAACGAGAGCCTTAGAACCAATATTACGCTGATACGAAGGATAATTAAATCCGATGACCTTGTCGTTGAAAACAAGGTGCTGGGCGGAGATAACAATATGGGTATCGCGATAATCTATCGCGATGGGGTCGCCAACCGTGGCCTGGTCGAAGAGGTCAAACGGCGATTGGCAAAGATAAACACACAAACGCTGATGAGCACGGGGGTCATTGGGCAGCTGATCGAGGACTCGCCGAACTCCCCGATACCACAGACCCTTTCCACAGAAAGGCCGGACCGCACGGCAAACTATGTCATGGGCGGAGCGGTTGCGCTGCTTGCGGATGGCAGTCCGTTCGCGCTAATCATGCCGATCACTATATCAACGCTTATGACGACTTCGGAGGAGATTTACATAAGGCGTAGTCAGGGTTCTCTCATGCGCTTTATTCGCTATACCGGCGCAATCGTATCATTGCTTCTTCCGGCATATTTTCTGGCTCTTGCGCTGTATCATCAGGGGCTTTTGTCGACAGAAGCGCTGAGTACCGTTATTCAGTCCAGACAGATGGTGTTTGAACCGCTTGGAATCGAGATGCTGCTGCTGCTGTTCGTGTTCCAGCTCATTCGTGAGGCAGGTTTAAGGGTTCCAGGGGCAATAGGTCAGGCGATAGGAATAATCGGAGGCTTGATACTGGGTCAGGCAGCGGTAGCGGCGAATCTGGCAAGTTCAGTCGTGCTGATTATCGTTGCGCTGTCAGGCCTCGGAAACTTCTGCGTTCCTGATTACTCTGCGCAGCTTTCAGCTTCATATTTTCGAATAGCCTTTGTTATCGCCGCATGGCTGGGAGGGCTTCTGGGTCTTTCGGCGGCGTTTCTTGTATTCATCGCTTACCTGGCAAACCTGAAGTCGTTCGGCGTACCGTTCCTGTCGCCATATGCGCCCAAGACTTATGCAAAACGCCCGTTCATTATGCGTGGAAAGATCGGAATGCACCACCGGGCTGCAGATTACATGAATACATCGGACGACAGGCTTAAGAAAAAATACGAAGAATAAGCGGAAATAGGGAGGAAGAATGAATCTGAGAGAGGGAAAGATCGGAAGGCAGGAGGGAATAAGCCTTGCGGCAATTGCAATGTGTATCGGGGGACTGTTCACACTGGATCCGGAGTACACCTATTCGATGGGCAATGCAAGCTATATAACTCTTCCTGCGGCAGCTGTTATTTCGCTGCTTCTGTTCCTGCTGATAGGCGCATGCATGAAGAGGGGAGATCATGAAAACCTCTATTGCATGATTAAGGATGGCTGTGGAAGTGCTATTGCCTGCATAGTTTCACTAATACTGGTGATCGGATTTGCCTTGGCTGCGTATGCACCACTTGCGAACTTCGTTCAAATCATGCACGGCCTGTTCTTTTATGGGGTAGGATACAGACAGATCCTGTTGTATGTCATGCCGGGAGTGCTGATAATCGCATGGATGGGATTTGAAACGATCGGCAGGACTGCCAAATGCTTATTCATTATACTCGCCGCTGTTACTGCGATATCGCTATTTGCTGTACTTGGAGAGTATGAAAGTTATAGGCTGTATCCGATCGCAGGCTGCGGAATACAGCGCATTGGACTTCTTTCTCTTTCGGAGACTTCAGCGTTCCTGCCTGCGTATACCGGGATACTGGTGTGCTGCAGCGGAATGCACGGCAGCAAGACAATGAAGAGCGTCGGAATACGGGCCGGCCTGATAGCAGGGCTTATCTGCGCAGCGGTCCAGCTGCTGCTGGGAATGATATTTCCATATACCCAGCTCCAGAAATTTGCTATGCCGCTGTGCAGGATAAGCCATTTAAGTGTTGAGGAAACGAATCTTACCAGGCTTGACAAGATAGCGCAGGTATTCTGGCTCAACGGCTCCATGCTTACGGGAGCGTTCTACATTTATGCCGGCTCGGCGCTGTTTTCAAGAAGCTTTGGAATACGCGATATACGCCCTGTTCTGGCAGCGGTTACGGTAATAACATCGGTCTTGATTCTGATGGAATTTGATGGAGTATTTTCAAAAGCAGAGTGGGCTGCAAAGCTTTGGAACGAGGCAGGGGGAGCGGTGTTTGCACTTCCGCTGCTGCTTGTTAGCTTTATTTCGCTGTTCAAACGCAAAGGTAACAGGAGGAAAAGCTATGAAAAGATCGCATAAACTGCTTGCAATAGTGCTTGCTGCTTTGATGCTGCTTCATCTGAGCGGATGCTTGAACCCGGTAAGCCTTGACAAATACGGCTATGTCATGACGGTGGGCGTGGACGAAGGAAAGGTTAAAAAATACGAAATAGTCTTGGTCCTTCAGCGTGAAAGCTCAGGTGAATCAGTTACCGATGAGGGCGGAGCGATCATACTGTCAGATGAGGGCGACACTATATTTGAGGCTGTGAACACGCTATACCAAAGGCTTTCGTATGAACTGAATTTCTCAAGAACACATCTGTTCGTATTCGGCAAGGTTATTGCAAAAAGCGGAGGAATGGAGGAATTCTTCTCTATCTCGCTCGATAAACTGCGCATCCGGCAATCAGCAATGGTCATTGTATGCGATTGCGGTGTAAAGGATTTCCTTGGCGGAAGGGGCTCGAACAATGAAGCAAACCTGACCAAGGTGCAGGAGAACCTATTGACAGATGAAAAGACCGTTGGCCAAATAGTTATAACAAATCTTGCAAAGCTCTTTGAAGCGTGCGATGGTGGAAGATTTGATGTTGCAATGACTTATGGCTATATGGATGATAAGATCTTGACCGATGCCAAGCAGAAGGATAACGCTGTGAGCGGAGATAATCCGATTGCCGATGCAAAGGATAAGGTTGGCGGAATGCAGTCATATATGAAGGGCGCTGCGCTGTTCGATGGCTGGAAAATGGTGGATACGCTCTCAGCGCATGACACACAGATACTCAATATAGCATCCGGCAGGTTCAAAAGCGGCAGCATAAGCTTGAAAGCTGATACCGGTGAGCAGTATGCACTTCTGGCACAGCTCGATGATTATTCGGTAAGCATCAATATGGATGATGGGATTAATGCAACGATATCTTTGACTATAAGCATCACCATTGAACAGGATTTGACAAAGGAGCTTGGAAGTCAATGGGAGAAGAAGGGAAAGAAAATGGTTACGGACTACTTTACAGATGAGCTTATGCGCATTGCAAAGCGATGTCAAAAGTATAAAAGCGACGCGCTTGGGTTAGGCCGTGCTGTAAGCAGGAAGTTCAAAACAGTACGGGAATGGGAGGATTTCGACTGGAAGCAGGTATATCCGGATGCGGATATCGAATTTGAAGTTGATGTGATTCTGAGCGATTATTATATCGCGATAACGAGGCAATAATGGGAATCAACAGTTTTATTATGCCGATAACGGCGGTACTGCTAATTATTTATGATATTGCATACATTGCTCATTCAGTAAGTAAGAGGAGATTTGCTTCCGCTTTCGGAATGGGAATACTACTGCTCATTGCCTGTGCCGGAGTAGTAATAGTAGAGCTCCAGTATCTGATGTATTAGATGAAAAAAAAACAGAAGGCAGAAAAAGGACGATAGCATGCTATCGTCCTAATCTTTTATGCTTCAATAAAGCAAAGCACTAATTAGTACTTACGCTTCCTAGCTGCCTCAGCTTTCTTCTTGCGCTTTACGCTGGGCTTCTCGTAATGCTCACGCTTTCTTGCATCAGCAAGGATACCCGAACGAGCACATTTACGCTTCCAACGCTTAAGTGCACTCTCCAAGGATTCGTTTTCACCAACGCGGATTTCCACTATCAATTTCCCCCCTCTCTCATGTGGGACATTGTTTCTTGCAAACAGTGAGTGCAAGCGGTAATTTAGAATCATGGACTCTAAACACCTTATTATTATACACAGATAAATGCATTAAGTCAACCTATAAAAAGGTAAAAAACTGCAAAAGAGAAAATATAATTTAATTTGCGGATCCCCGCAGCAGCTTTGACAGCGGCGTCTGCTTTGAATTAATCGCTCAGCACTGCGACGCTTGAACAGCTCACTTCGTATGCCGTACGGTTTTCAACCACTCCGTTTTCAAGCGTTTTCTTGTAATCGCGGCTCTGAAGCCTTCCGCTAACGCCAAGCTTGTCGCCCACTGAGACCTTGCTGAGATATCTGGCGTTTCTGCCCCAAGCGATGCATGGGAGATAATCGGATTTTCCATAATTCCTATTTACGGCAAGAAGCACGTCGCTTATTTCTCGTGAGAAGGGTGTTGTTCGGTATATTACCGGCTTACATACAAAGCCGGTGAGTTCACATTCGTTGCAGTCCGCGTCGCGGTCTGAATCTGCATCGCGTATTATCTCTTTGGCAAAAACGGAAATAACAAGCTTGCTTCCTCCCGGAGTTTTTTTGTTATAGGAGCGTATCTGACCGATTATGCTGAAGTGGGCGCCGGGCGTATCGATGCTTGGAGGGATTATGCGTTCGCTGATAAGCACCGGAACCATGTCCTCCGTTCCGCTCAGCCGCCTGACGCTCAGAAAAAAACTAAAAAAGTTTTCACCATACATACTATGGCTGTACTCGGGAAGAGTGGCTGCTTCTCCGGATACATAAATATAGTTCGTGGTTTCAGACATTGTGTTCCTCCGATGGTGATTTGAAAACCTTACGATTAATTCTATTCGGAGTATCCGGAAATAGACTTTGCAATGTCCGAACATTCGTTATAGGGTCAGATAAGCGGTAAACTTGTGCTTTGCTTTATACAAAAAAGCATCTCGTCCAACACAAGGACGAGATGCCGGTTGAATTATTCGGATTAAATCGTATCGCCGCTGTTGCCTGATTCGGGCAGTGAACAGGATATTTCGAGATTCCCGTTATAGATTCGCAGCTCATCTATGAAAGCCTTAACGCTCACACCGTTGCGCAGCGTTATGCGGTATCTCAGCTGAAACAGGCTGCCGATATTGGTCGTCTTGACTTTGATAAGCTCATGGCTTGTGGTGTATTTCGCAAAGACAGGCTCCAATACATCCTCATAGTTCAGGCTTTCCGGAATGACAATACGGAGCTCGCGTTCACCACTCTTGACCGAGCCGAATTTCGTATAAGAAAGGATAATATTGGCCACGCACACAACGATGGTGAGAAGGATCGCAATGCCGATATAGCCCATACCGGTGGCAAGACCAACGGACATAGCAAGGAAGATGCTGGTTATGTCGCGTGCTTGCGCGGGAGCAGAACGGAAACGGATCAAGCTGAAAGCACCTGCGACAGCAATGCCTGCGCCAAGCTGACCGTTGACCATTGCGATGATAGCCTGCACTATGACGGGCAAGAGTACGAGGGTAACGGTCAGGCTCTTTGTATAGCGGTTGCGGAATGTGTTGCATGCGGCGATAATGATGCCGAGAATCAGCGAAACAGCCATGCAGATGAGATATCCGCGCAGGGTAAGCGAGTCGGTTGCCGAAAACAGACTTGAAAAGATGTTTACATCAAAGAGCATTTTTATTCCTCCGGTAATATTGACAAATTATGGCAATGACCGCCTTCAAGCTCTTCTCTAAGCTCCATGGTGTATGCTGTGCCGAACTTTGAAAAAGGAGAAGGAAAGATCCTGTTTTTGTCCAAAAGTCCGGTCATCCAGAGCGGCATGGCGAGGGGGGTCTTGATCTCCATCACATAATGACCCGGCGGAAGGAGATTCTTTCCGTGAGTGCCGAGCCTTAGGTCAAGATCGGTCCTGCGATAGCGCAGGTTGGCGTCAATGGTAAGCCTGAGAGTGGGATCGTCACGGCCGATGAGCGCAGTCCGTTCGCAGAACAGGGCATAGGATGGGCGAATGCCCTCATAGAATTTTAGAAAATAAGATATTTCCTTGCCGATCTGCGTTTCGACTTGAGGGGAATCACAGCTTTCGCCGCTCAGAAAGGCAACAGCGGATGCATATTCCATCTCAATTCTACGCTTGTACACGATGCCCTTGTATTTCTTTTTTAGCTCAACAAATGCCGTGTCGTGATCGCCCGGTGTACGATAACAGCGCAATCGCAGCTTTTCCTTGTAGGCAGGCTTCTCGATGGAGCTTCGTATGATGCGGTCATTTGGGGTGTCGTAGTAAATGCTGCCAACGGTACTCTTGCCGAAAATATCGAGAACCATTCGTTCGTGCAGCGCAGGCAAAATGGCTTGATACTGTTCCTCGTTGAGCACATATTTCTTCTCAATTCGAGTAAAAATGTTGTTGCTCCGAGCCATCATTACCTCCCAACCATCATACTGCCGCCATTATAGCATAAATCCGGGGCTTTCGGAACACATAGCCATAAAAAATTCAACTTATATAATTTGCTGTTTTTATGCTGACAGCCTTACATGAATTTGAGAATGTAATCTGCCAGGTTGGAATACAGAACCTTAAAGATATCTTTGTCCGAAAGGCCCATTGAATGAAGACCGTCGGCCAGGCTTTGGAAGCGGCTGCTGTTTTCAAGGCCCACAGGGCAGAGATTCATGCCGTCATAGTCGGAACCAATGGCACAGCAATCGATACCGCCGATGTTGATGATGTGTTCAATATGCCTTAGCACATCATCGATTGTGCAGCCCTTTCCGGATGTAAGCTGCTTATAGAAAAAGTTTACACCGATAACACCGCCCATATCCGAGATCTGCTTTATGTGTGCATCCTGCAGGCAGCGCGGATGATTGTAAACACTTCTGGCGTTGCTGTGGGATGCGAATACAGGACGGGTAGCTATTTCAAGCACATCGTCAATTCCTGCGTCGCCGAGATGAGAGAGATCTACCGCAATACCCAGGCGGCACATTTCCTCCACAACTTCCTTACCGAGATCACTTAAACCGTATTTGCTCTTTTTAGCGGCAGGGTAGGCGAGTGAATTCACATCATTCCATGTCAGCGTCATGGCGCGCACGCCGAGTTTGTACAGCATCCTGAGGTTTTCAACGGAACCCTCTATTGCCTCGCCGCCTTCGACGGTGAGAACGGTTGCGATTCTGTCGCCTTTAGGGTCAAAATCTGTCGAAAACGGAACAAAGGTCGGCACCGCGTCCAGCATACGGTAGTATGCGTCTATCATGCCGAGGCACTGGCTCAAGGGGTTTTTCTTTAGTAGGACATCCACCCAGCAGGCAAAGAATTGAAGCTTGACATTGCCGGCTTTCATGGCATCGAGGCTCATGGTCTGATTGCCGTAGGGCGATCTGATATCATAATCATAATTCTGCATTCCATAAAGGAAATCACAGTGCGCATCAGCGCAGGGGAACAGCTTTTCCATACACGCTCCATTCAGGTCTTGTATTGTAATCTGTTTATTACTTGATAATTATACCACAATTATGCAAATTAATCACCGGCAGACGAAAAAAGACAATACCGGAAAAGAAAATATTCCGGTTGGGTACATGACATCGGTTCGATTATAAACTTTGTCGTGCTCCAAATGACATTGGCTGAGCGGTGCGTTCTTTTGGTTTATGGTTTTCTGAAAAAGCGGCACCGGTGATTTTGAAATCACAACGACGCCGAATGAAGGACAACAATATCTCATATTTGATTGTATGTTAACAAACGGTCTTGTGCCGCAGATAATCGGATATCAGGTAAGGCTATACAACCTTACAGCCTTACCCGAAACTTAAACTGTCAATCATGTACAGCGCATTCGCTGACATACAATTCAACTGCGATGCCGTATTCAGCCACAAGCGATTCAATGGCTGAAAATGCCTCTTCGTAATCCGCTTCAAAAACAGAGATTACTACTTTGTCAGAGCCGGTATCGGCAGCATATGAATTGGGAGAGATTCCAAGCTCATTCAATTTGGGAACGGCAATGCTGCAAACGAAATTGCTCAGTTCAACATATGAATGCTCTGTATATTTGTAGACGATATTCTCCTCATATCCCTTGAGCAGATCGGTAAGCTCCTTCGCTTCGGCTTCCTTACCCTTTACAAGCCTTATGCAGAATTTGAACGGCCTGTCAGTCCCGTCAAGCTCGTAGGGAATATCAAGTCCATCCTCCCTTTGGGTCATATAGTAGTCGCCGGCATAGTAGCTCGGATAAGCTTCATAATCACCATACTTATTGATCAGAAACTCGTGGATAGTTGAGGAGATTTTATCTCCGATTTCGGATCGGCGGCTTTCACGCTCAATTACTTCTCCAACCTGATCATCGGGATAGGAGCTATATGGATTGCAGGAATTAAATGATTCAAACATAACATCATCACATACCATATCCTTTGGCGCGATGATAACAAGGCGATCACTACGATTGGAATAGTAGTAATCGACTGCGCTCGAATCATTTTCCGCAGAACTGGTTGAGCTGCTAATTGCAATTACCGAACCGGCGATGATGCACACAGCTAAAACAACTGCGGCAATGGTCAACAGTTTCTTTTTCATTTCATTTACCTCCTTTTAATAATGAATTGATGTTAGATTTTCTGACTCATAAGAGTCGAATCAAGTATAGTTTCAAACAAATTCTACAAAATAACTGAAGAACTTTGTTTGAATGAATCCGGGAAGATCCCGGTCAATATCGGTATACCATATTGCAAATGATAATGGAATGACTTTTTTTCACATAAAATAAATATATATGCGGTAAGACAATTTTACCGCATATAGAGTAATATCAAGTATTTAGATATCCGGTCAACTTAACCGCAGTATGTGCTAAAACACGAGCTTGTTTTCGATATAGCTTCTCAGCTCGGCGATGGGCAGACGTATCTGCTCCATGCTGTCGCGGTCACGAACGGTGACGGTATCGACGGTATCGCCCTCGAGTGTCTCAAAGTCAACGGTGATGCAGATGGGAGTTCCGATCTCATCCTGACGGCGATAACGCTTGCCGATCGCTCCGGTCTCATCATAATCCACCATGAAGTACTTGGAAAGCTCCGCATGGATCTCGTGCGCTTTGCCGCCAAGCTTCTTTTGAAGCGGAAGAACGGCAGCCTTATACGGAGCGAGCGCCGGATGCAGATGAAGCACATTGCGGACATCGCCGTTTTCGAGCGTTTCTTCGTCGTAAGCATCGCAGAGGAAAGCAAGCATCATGCGGTTTGCGCCAACGGACGGTTCGATGCAGTAGGGGACATACTTGGCATTAGTGAACGGATCCATGTATTCCATGCTCTTGCCGCTGTGCTCAGCATGTGCCTTGAGATCGAAATCGGTACGGCTTGCAATGCCCCAGAGCTCTCCCCAGCCGAAGGGGAACAGGAACTCGATATCGGTAGTGCCGTTGGAGTAGTGACAAAGCTCCTCCGGAGAATGCTCGCGCTTCCTGAGGCTGGCTTCGGAAATACCGAGATTCAGCAGGAAGTTATAGCAGTAATTACGCCAGTAGTCGTACCATTCAAGCTCTGTACCCGGTTCGCAGAAGAACTCGAGCTCCATCTGCTCAAACTCCCTTGTGCGGAAGATGAAATTACCGGGGGTTATCTCGTTGCGGAAGGACTTTCCGATTTGAGCGATGCCGAAGGGGATCTTCTTCCTCATCGTACGCTGTACATTCAGGAAGTTGACAAAGATACCCTGAGCCGTTTCGGGGCGCAGATAGATCTGGTTGGCAGTGCTTTCGTTTACTCCCTGGAAGGTCTTAAACATCATATTGAACTTGCGTATGCTCGTGAAATCGGACTTGCCGCATTCCGGGCAAACGATGTTGTTCTCCTTGATGTATTCCTCCATACGCTCATCGGTCCAGCCGTCGGGATGGATATCGGAAAGACCGTGCGCTTCCGCATAATCCTCGATGAGCTTGTCCGCGCGGAATCTGGCCTTACATGCACGGCAATCCATGAGCGGGTCATTGAAATTGCCGACATGGCCGCTTGCGACCCAAACTTCGGGGTTCATCAGAATTGCGCAGTCCATGCCCACGTTGTAGGGGCTTTCCTGTACAAACTTGCGCCACCAGGCGTTCTTAACGTTGTTAAGAAGCTGTACGCCGAGAGGGCCGTAGTCCCAGCAGTTGGCGAGACCGCCGTATATTTCCGAACCTGCAAAAATGTAGCCCCGGTTTTTGCACAGGGCTACAATTTTATCCATAGAAAATTCTTTTTTCATAAGCTGTGCTTTCTAAAGGATGATTATACGTTACGCTGAACCTTGCCGGAACGCAGGCAACGAGTGCAGACATTCATCTTCTTGGGAGTACCATCGACGATGACGTTAACACGCTGTACGTTGGGAGCCCAGATACGCCTGGTCTTCCTGTTGGAATGGCTGACGAGATTGCCGCTCATTGAGCCCTTTCCGCATACTTCACAAAACTTACCCATTTGTTACACCTCCTTGCCGAGACTGCCGCATATTGCCCCGTGAGGGCATAATAATACACGGACTGAATTCAAACATTAGTATTCTATCACTAATGACAAACAATTGCAAGCATTTTTTGCTGAAAGAACATATATATTAGTTATATGTCAAAGTACGGTCAACGGGGTTGATATTCCGATGGTTTGGTGATATAATACTATTGTTATGTACCCGTAGCTCAGCTGGATAGAGTGTCAGACTCCGACTCTGAAGGTCATGGGTTCGAATCCCATCGGGTACGCCATAAGATTTTTTAGGCGCATGGTATATGTCATGCGCTGTTTTGAAAAGGAGAAACGGTATGAATAAGCGAGTTATTCTGATAGTCCTCGACAGCGTAGGTATCGGCTGTCTGCCGGATGCTTCCGAATTCGGAGATGCGGGTGCGCACACACTGGGCAACATTAACGCCGTAAGGCCTATCTATATCCCCAATCTCATCGGATTGGGCCTCGGCAATATCGAGAATTCAAGGCTTCCCTATAACCCGAATCACCACGGCGCATATGCAAGACTGATGGAGGTCACCCACGCAAAGGATACCACCAGCGGACATTGGGAAATGATGGGCCTTCCTATGGATGTACCGTTCAGGACTTATCCGGACGGATTCCCCAAGGAGGTCATGGACGAGTTTGAATCCAAAATCGGAAGGGGAACGCTTGGCAATAAGGTTGCTTCGGGTACCGTCATCATAAACGAGCTTGGAGATAAACATGTCGCTACCGGAAAACCTATTATCTACACTTCTGCCGACAGCGTATTTCAGATCGCTGCGCACGAAGATATCATTCCGCTCGATGAACTCTATCGGATGTGCGAGATCGCCAGAGAGATGCTTGTGGGCGACAACCTCGTCGGAAGGGTAATAGCCCGTCCATTTATCGGAAGCAACGGCGACTATAAGCGTACGGAAAATCGTCGAGATTTTGCACTTGCTCCGATGCGTGATACGGTTTTGGATGCACTCGTTAAGTCCGGAAAACAGGTCGTTGGTATCGGAAAGATAGAGGATATTTTTGCGCATCGCGGCCTGACGATCGTTGACCATACCAAGAACAACCCATCCGGCATAGAGGCGACCATCCGATATATATGCGATGGCGTGGGTGATTTCATTTTCACTAATCTTGTGGATTTCGATATGCTGTATGGGCACAGAAACGATATCGAGGGCTATGCTTCCGCTCTGGAAGCCTTTGATAAAAAGCTGCCGGAGATCATTGCGGCAATGGGCGATGAGGATATTCTGATGATAACCGCCGATCATGGCTGCGATCCTTGCTATCCGACTACCGACCATACCCGTGAATACATTCCGCTCGTCGTCTATGGAAAGCATATCCGTCCCGTTGGGCTTGGGAATCGCCAAAGCTTTGCCGATATCGGTGCGACGGTGCTGGACTATCTGACCGGAGAAAAATGGTGGTGCGGCGAATCCTTCCTGGATATGCTTCAATAATTGACACCGTATTAATCACCTCCCTTGCGAATATAATTTACAAAATTCGCCCGGGAGGTGTTTTTATGTGTAAAAAAATCTGTCTGTTGCTTGCGTTGGCATGTGTAATACTCCTTGTACCTATTAATAATACTCGGGCGGAAAGCGTTCCCGTGGATACCTCGTTGGTTCGTGCTGCGGTGCTGATGGAGGCGGAAACGGGAAGACTGCTATTTGGAAGCAATGAGGAAAGCAAGCTTGAAGTCGCAGGGCTTTCAAGACTGGCGGCACTTCTCGTGATATGCGACGCATTTGACGGAGGTATGATAGATGGCGATACAATGATAAATGTCAGTCATAAAGCGGCTTCGGTCAGGGGAGCTACGGCTTTCCTGTCGGAGGGCGAGAGCATGAAAGCTTCGGATTTGCTCCGCGCAGCAGTGATGATAAATGCGGGAGATGCCATTCATGCCCTTGCGGCAACCGTCTGCGGGAGCGACAGTGCTGCGTCGGAGAGGATAAACAACAGGCTTTCAGAATTGGGCATAAGCTCACGGTACAGCGATATCATCGGAGACGGAATAGCGCTTTCTGCGTACGACCTTGCTTTGATCGGAAGAGCGCTTATAAATAGCGAAAGCTTCCGAAAATACTCCATGTGCTTTTACGAAAATCTGACCCATACAACGGGAGCAAAGGATACGGAGCTTGCGAACCCAAACAAACTCGTGAAGCAGTATTCGGGCTGTATGGGCGTGGCAACGGGCTCGTCGCAGACAGCGGGTTATTGCGGTGTGTTTGCGGCGGAGAGGGGAGGAACCTGCTATATCGCCGTTTCGCTCGGAGCGGCAAACTCATCGAACAGATTCGTCTGCGGAATTGAATTGATGGATTACGGCTTTGCGAATTTCAGAAGCGTTAAGGTGGTGTCTGAGGGCGAAATTATAGGAGAGGCCTGTGTAAGCGGCTCGCTTGAAAAAAGTGTGCAGATCGCTGCCGAGAGCGATATGGTCCTTCTTGTCAGGATAAATGATTCAAAGTATTATTCTGAAGCGCAGTATGAACAGGAGATCACTGCACCGATAAGTGAAGGTCAAACGCTTGGAAAGCTCGTCTTTACCGATTCGGCCGGGGAGCTGATGGGGGAAGTAAACCTTGTAAGCATAAAAGAGATCCCAAACGCAGGCTTTTCCGATTGCTTCGACTATATTCTTCGCGCCTGGCTCAGTTAGCATAGGCTTATATGCTTGCATTATCGGATCTATTATGATAGAATATGCTAGACTAATCTTCATCTGCGAAAGGATACTTAAGAATGGGACTACTGGGAAACGGCATTCAGGATTTATTGGAAAGCTTGATTTATGTTCTGCCTGCCGTCATCATTGCGCTGACCTTCCATGAGTTCGGCCATGCCTATGTCGCCAACCTGAACGGCGATCCGACAGCAAGGATCATGGGCAGGATGACGCTCAATCCGATTAAGCATATCGATCCTCTGGGGTTCCTCTGCATGATGCTTATCGGATTTGGCTGGGCCAAGCCGGTGCCCGTTAATCCTAACAATTATAGGGACTATAAGAAGGGCGAGTTAACGGTTTCGCTTGCCGGTGTCGGAATGAACTTGCTGCTTGCACTGTTTGGGTCCGTTTGCATGTCCGCTGCTATTGCTGTTTGTATAAATAACGGAAGTCTTGCGGTGATGGGAGGCGATTACCGCTTCACATCCGAATCGGCGGTTAGGATCTATTATCTTCTAAGCAATTTCATTACTCTTAACTGCTGCTTGATAACATTTAACCTCATCCCGATATATCCGCTCGACGGATTCCATGTTGCTGAGGTACTGTTGTCAAAGGTCATCGGAGCAAGGGTTTTCATGTTCATTAGGAAGTATGGACAATATATACTTATCGGACTCATTGCTCTTACATATGTATCTCGTTTTTCAATTTTGTCGACCGTTACCAATGCGATAGCCGGAGGGTTGGAAGACCTGGCATGGCTTATCGCCGGACTGTTTGTCTGACGGAGGAACTATGGAGTATAGGGTGCATCTAAGTCAGTTCAGCGGCCCATTGGACCTTCTGCTCCACCTGGTAGAAAAAGCGGAGGTGGACATAAAGGACATCTTCGTATCCGAGATAACTTCAGAGTTTTTGGAGTATCTCAAGGAGATAGACGAGCTGGATATGGAACAGGCAAGCTCTTTTCTGACCGTTGCGGCGACGCTCGTCTATATGAAATCCCGTTCTCTGTTTCCTCCTGCGCCAAAGGAAGAAGAGGAAGAGGAGGATCCGGGTGAGCTGCTGATAAGGCAGCTGCGTGAGTACAAGACTTTTAAGGAAGCATCGGAGACCATGCGCGAGCTGGCGCATGAGGCGGCGCGAATGCATTCAAAGCTTCCGGAGGAGTTTCCGGTGCCGCCTGCGGAAATAATACTCAAGGATACTACCACGCAAAAGCTGTTTGAAGCGATGCTTTCCGCACTCAACCGGGGCGAAGAGCCTGAAAAACGGGAAACGCTTCACGAGGTCACTGCGGATGCGTTCACCATCCGTTCGTGCTCGCGAAGGGTCAGAGATGTGCTTAGATCGAATAACGGCAAAACCTGCTTTGAAGAACTGACAGAAGGCGCTTCAAAGATGGAAATAATCGTCACATTCATGGCGCTTCTCGAGATGATAAGCTGCGGCGAGATACGCCTTTCACAGGAAAGATACTGCGGAAGGATAGATATCTACGCATTGAAACTGATTCGTGACGATGAAAAGATCAGCTATATGGATGAGGAGGAATAGTTCCGCTCATTCATTTGAAAGGGATACTAATGGAACGAACCGAACTGGCAGGAGCTGTTGAAAGTCTTTTATTTGTTTCGGGTGAGCCGATAAGCTTTGTCGAACTCCAGCGCGTGTTTGATGTGGGAGAGACGGAGATAAGGCTCGTCGTCACTGAGATGGCGGAAAGCATGAAGCGCGAAAAAAGAGGCATATTCCCATTCGCCACTGAGGACACCGTAAGCCTGGTGACAAACTCGGAGTATGAAAAGTGGCTCATCAAGTTCCTTGCCCCGCCTGAGGAAAGGACGCTGAGCGATTCCTTGATGGAGACCCTGTCGGTGATCGCCTACCGTCAGCCCGTGACCCGTGCCGATATAGAGGCGGTGCGCGGAGTACGCTGCGAGTATGCGGTCTCACAGCTTTTGAAGCAGGGCTTTATCCGCGAGGTCGGCAGGAAGGACTGCATCGGAAGGCCCATGCTGTTTGGTACGACCGACGCTTTTCTTCGAAGATTCGGAATCCATTCGTTGGATGAGCTGCCGCCGCTGCCATCGGACGAGACTCCGGATACCGAGGAGGATTCGTCAGTTTTTGCCGTTTGAGTAAGCAAGGCACAAAAAAGCTTGATAAATAGGCGGGATTATTGTAAAATGAGCCAACCTATCGCAGACTAACTATATCGCATTATAACGGAGGTAATATTATGGATGCTACCATCAAAAACGCACTGGGAACCATAACGCTCAGTGAGGATTTGATCGCCACTATCGTTGGCGCAGCTGCAAGTGAGAATTACGGCATCGTAGGTATGAACAGCAACAGCGTCGGCGACGCTTGGTTTCAGCTTATCGGGAGTGAAAACCTGAAGCGAGGAGTTAAGGTAACCGTAAATGAGGACAGCTCGGTGAATATCGAGCTTCATGTTACGCTCATGTACGGCGTATCTTTCCCTGCTGTTGCGCAGAATGCGATCAGCAATGTGAAGTATTGCGTTGAGGGCCTGACCGGATTGAAGGTCAATTATGTAGACATCCATGTAGAAGCCGTAAGGGTATGACCCCTTCGGCAGAGGTAACGAGGTAAGAACTGTGTCAACTCATACAATAGACTGTTCTCTGTTTCAAGAGATGCTTTTTGCCGGAGCAGCCCTGCTCGAACAGAATAAGCAGACGATAGATTCACTGAATGTTTTCCCTGTGCCGGACGGAGATACCGGTACAAACATGTCCATGACCATGCAGCGCGCCGTTGCAGAGATCAAGCAGACAAAGCCGACCACCGTTGAGGGAGTCGCTTCCGCATTGTCCATGGGCGCACTCAAGGGCGCAAGGGGCAATTCGGGCGTTATCCTTTCCCAGATCTTCAGGGGCTTTTCAAAGGCATTGAAGGGCGCTAAGGACGAACTCAGCGCAGAGATGCTTTCAAATGCGCTGACCGTAGGCACGGAATATGCGTACAAGGCTGTTATGAAGCCTCGTGAAGGAACCATGCTGACCGTTGCCAGAATGATGAGCGAGGCGGTCAAAGAGGCTGTGGAAGCCGGAAGGACTGCCGATGAGCTGCTGGATGTCATGCTCTCGAGCGGCGAGACTGCGCTGAAGAAGACCCCGGATCTGCTTCCTGTCCTCAAGGAAGCAGGAGTTGTTGACTCAGGCGGCATGGGCCTGCTCACCATCTATCGGGGGTTCAAAATGGCGCTCGATGGCGAAGAGCTGGTTCCGAGCATGACCGGAATATACAGCAGCTTTGAAGTCGCTTCGGAGAGTCCTGTGCGAGCGGACGATGACCACAGCGAGATAACATATGGCTATTGCACCGAGTTCTTCATCATCCATCTTGAGGATGCGGATGATGTGCAGGTCGATATCTTCCGCAATAAGCTCGAAAAGATCGGCGATTCTATAGTCGTTGTCAGGGATGGGGATATCATAAAGGTGCATGTTCATTCCAATGCTCCCGGCAAGATCCTACAGCTTGCGCTCCGCCTCGGAGAGGTTGACAAGGTCAAGATCGAGAATATGCGCGAGCAGAACCGGGAGATCGAAGCAAAGCTTAAGGCCAGCGAAAAGGAGATAGGCATTGTCGCCGTCAGCGTCGGAAGCGGAATCGACGAGGCTTTCAAGAGCCTTGGAGCGGACCAGCTCATCTCCGGCGGACAGACAATGAATCCCAGCATCGATACGATAGCCCAGGCGATTAAGAAGGCGAATGCCAGGAACGTTTTCGTGCTTCCGAACAATTCGAATATCATAATGGCGGCACAGCAGGCGGCAGAGCTTTCCAAATGCAATGTTGTCGTGATACCGACTAAGACCATAGTCCAAGGTATTACTGCACTCATGTCGTTCGGCCTCGAATCGGATGTTGCTTCAAACAAAGCAGCGATGGAGAAGGCGATCACTACCGTTATGTCCGGTTCCGTGACCTACGCCGTTCGTGATACAAGCTTTGAGGGTAAGACGATTGCCGTCAACGATATAATAGGCTTAGTAGACGGAAAGATTCGCACGGTCGGTAAGGATGTCGCTTCAACGACTGAGGAGCTTGTGGACCTTATGCTTGATGAGCATGGCACAGATGCGGTGGTCACGCTCTATTTCGGCGCGGATGTTCCGGAGGAGGAAGCAGCTAAGCTTGCTTCGAATCTCGAGAGCAAGTACGATGAAGCCGAGTTTATCGTTCAGCAGGGAGATCAGCCGTTGTATTACTATTATGTTTCTGTGGAATGACAGTGATGCTCTATGAAAAGCTGACATCGATCAAGGGAATTGGCCCCGCACGAGCCGAAAGGCTCGCTGCAATGGGGCTTTTTTCGTTGTCGGATCTCATAAGATTTACCCCCAGGGGCTATCTGGATTTTTCAAAGGTTACTGCTGCATCGGAGCTTGTGCATGGGGAATATGCCGCGGTAAGCGTAGAATTTATTGGCATACCCAAAACGGTTCATGTTAAAGGCGGCATGACAATAACGACAGTATCGATCGGCGATGCGACGGGAAACCTTGTCGCTACCTGGTATAATCAAGCCTATGCGGCAAGGAATATTCCAAGAGAACCGGGCGGCTACGTCATGGGCAGGGTGGACAAACGGCATGGGATAAGGCTTGTGACTCCGGTGTTCTCAAAAAATCTTCCCGGTATCCTTCCCGTCTATCCTCTTGTAAAGGGTCTTAATCAAAACAACCTGAGAAATGCCGTCCGCTCCGGTCTTGACATGGGCTTGCCGGAGGTCAAGGATGAGCTTGGCGAAAGCATATGCCGCGAATTCGATTTGGCAGATATTCGCTATGCCTTATCAAACATACACTTTCCTGCTGATACGGCTGCACTTGAACGCGCAAAGCGCAGACTAGCCTTTGAAGATGCGTTAAGGTTTACTCTGGTGTTGGAGCTCCTCAGAGCCGAACGGAAAAAGCAGAACGGAATATCTTTTAATATACGAGATATCAAGCAAAGCTTTTTGGAGCAGCTTCCCTTCACGCCCACAAAGGCGCAGCTCAGGGTTATGGATGAGATCGCAGACGATATGCACAGCGGCACACCAATGAATCGCCTTGTTCAGGGGGATGTTGGATCCGGAAAAACCATACTTGCGATCTATGCAATGTTTATCGCAATGAAGAACGGCTATCAATCCGTCCTTATGGCTCCGACTGAGATACTGGCCGAGCAGCACTATAAACAGCTGAAGGCATATTTTGACGATCGCACGGCGCTTGTGACGGGCTCAATGACAACAAAAGGAAGGAGCGAGATACTGAATGGCATACGTTCGGGCAGAATAACTGCGGTCACGGGAACACATGCTCTTATTGAGAGCCGAGTTGAGTTTTATAGGCTTGGGTTGGTCATCACTGATGAACAGCATCGTTTCGGCGTTAATCAGCGCGCAAGGCTCAGCAGCAAGGCAGTCTATCCGGATGTAATGATAATGAGCGCAACCCCGATACCGAGAACTCTGTCGCTTATTCTTTACGGCGATCTGGATGTGTCGATAGTAGATGATATGCCGCCCGGAAGACAGCCTGTTACAACGCATTATGTTCCACATGCTAAGCGTGTACCCATGTATCGCTACATCGAAGGGCTGATAAAGAACAAGGGAATGCAGGCGTATGTCGTATGCCCGATGATAGAGGATAACGACGAGCTTGTCTCCGTGCGCTCTGCCGAATCGGTATTCGAGGAACTGAGCAAGAATCTTTCGGTCAAAACCGCACTGATGCATGGAAGAATGAAGAATTCCGAAAAGGAAGCGGTAATGGAGGCGTTCAGACGCGGAGAGATAGATCTGCTTGTATCCACGACCGTGATCGAGGTGGGGGTAGATGTGCCAAACGCCTGCATAATCGCTATAGAGTCGGCAGACAGATTCGGCTTGGCGCAGCTGCACCAGCTGCGAGGGCGTGTCGGAAGGGGAGGAGGCGAAAGCTTTTGTTTCCTGCTCTCGGAATCTAGCTCAAGCACGGCAAAGGAAAGGCTAAAGACCCTTGTAAACACAAGCGACGGATTTAAGATTGCGGAAAAGGACCTGATGCTTCGAGGCCCGGGCGAGTTCATGGGCACAAGGCAAAGCGGCGCTGCGGGACTTATGTCGGCGGCGCTCATGGGAGATATGAATACGCTTACCGAAGCACATGATGCGGCCGTACGCCTTATGAGCATGGACACTCCGGATGCAATAAAGCTCAAAAACGCCGCAAGGGAACAATACAGATCAATATTTGAAAACATAGTAATCAACTGATTATTATTGCGTACGCACGGGTTTCCCGTGCATTTTTCAAAATAATATCGAATTAGATGCAATTCCATAAAATTCATGTGTACGTTTAAAAAATATGGGGAAATTAAGAACAACACAGCGAGAGAAAATGAAAAGCGCTTCTGTCGCAGTGATAAGCCGAAGGCTCAGCGGTCACTGAGGAGAAAGGCCGTGAGCCTTACGGCACAAAAGGAGGTGTAAACATGTCCGGAAGAAACAGGAGGGTACTCGTCCCGGAAGCTAAGACTGCAATGGATCGGTTCAAGCAGGAAATCGCAAACTCCATGAATATCGATCTTAAGGAAGGGTACAACGGAGATATTTCCGCCCACAATGCAGGAAGGATCGGCGGCCAGATGGTTAAGCGCATGATTTCATACGCTGAGCAGAATCTCAAGCAGGACTAAACCCGCAAAAACAACGCCAGCCGCCGCAAGGTCGGTTGGACACTAAAGAAAGGAGAAGAAATTATGACTACCAGCAATTCCGGTGAAGCTAAGCAGAAGCTTTCCAAGTTCAAGAATGAGGTTGCAAGTTCCATGAACATCAACCTTCAGCAGGGTTACAACGGTGATATCACCGCTCGTGACGCAGGTCGTATCGGCGGCCAGATGGTTAAGCGTATGATCGAATACGCCGAGCAGCATATGAACGGCCAGAACTAATAAATACTGATTACAAAACAATAAAACCACCGATTGGAAACTGCCAATACGGTGGTTTTTGATTTCATACTATTGCCCGATTACAAATTATCTGTCGGCATAAGAACACGGCATAAACACCAGAAACAGAACGAGGGATGATACATGCAGCAAACAAGCACTTTCTGCGAGGGCATGTACCATCAAATAATCAGCTATTCCTGACATAAAATGCTGCTAAGACTGCTGACCCTATGCAAGCTTGGAGAGCTTGTCATCGATTTTAGCCATGAATCTTTCGTTCGAAATTATGAACCTTTCGTGTCTGCCCTCACCAACGAGTTCGAAATCATCATAGACCCTGACGGTAAACACCAGTCGTTTCCTGTCAATCTCAATAAGCTCACTTTCACAGCGAATGTGCGCGCCGATGGGGGAGGCAGCAAGGTGCCTGATATCGACTAAAGTTCCGACCGTTCCAAACCCATCATCCAAATAAGGCCTAACGCTTTCCTCACATGTGTATTCCACAAACGCGATCAATGACGGCGTTGCATATACGGGAAGCTGTCCGCTGAGCATATGCTCAGCAGTGGTTTCGGTGGTAACAATGGTGGTCTTGCATGATTTAAGTCCAACCTCTATTATCATAAGCTATTCTCCTTTTGCCCACATTCTCGATTACATTATACCATCAGGCGGCTGACAGCGCAATAGCTCTGCAGCATTTGCGAAAAGTTGTCCATTACGATCGGCATCATTCTGAGATTAGGGTTATACTTGCATGCGATTGGATTTGCGTGTATAATGTAAAATGGATTTAGTGTATTCATCCGTGATAAATAAGACAATCTAATTCTGTTCATCGTCGATGAACAATGGAGGAAATTTTGAATAAGGAAAAATTAAACTCACTCATAGCAAGAACCGAAAAGCCCACAAGATATATGGGCGGAGAGCTCAATATGAGGATGAAGGAGGGTGCGGAGTTCCGTTTTGCGCTCTGCTTTCCCGATACATACGAGATAGGTATGAGTCATTTGGGCTCAAGGATTATCTATAATGTGCTGAACAATCGAGAGGATGTGTTCTGTGAACGCGCTTATGCACCATGGCCCGACATGGAAAAGCTGCTTCGCGATGAAAACGAAAAGCTTTTCTCGCTTGAAACCAAGACTCCGCTCGATGAATTCGACATTATCGGGTTTTCCCTGCTGTATGAGATGTGTTATACAAATCTTCTTAACATGCTGGAGCTAAGCGGAATACTGCTTACCACTGGGGAACGCGGAGAAAAATACCCTCTCATTGTTGCCGGGGGTCCCTGTACCTGCAACAGCGAACCATTAGCGGAGATAGTCGATGTGTTCTTCTTCGGCGATGGAGAAGAGCTTATGAATGATTTCATGGACTGCTATGCCGAGTGCATGAGAAACGGTGCAAGCCGTCACGAACTGCTGATCGAGCTTTCGAAGATACCGGGCATCTATGTGCCGTCCTTCTATGAGGCAGAGTATTGCAATGGGGAATTTGCTTCGCTGAAAAAGCTTGAGCCATCTGCCCCGGATCGCATTACAAGGCGCATAGTGCGCGACCTCGATAAATCCGAGTTCACCGGAGATTTGATTGTTCCCTACATGAACATAGTACATGACCGCATTGCGCTGGAATTGTTCCGCGGCTGTACGCGCGGCTGCCGTTTCTGCCAGGCCGGATTCATCTATCGCCCGATTCGCGAGCGAAAGATGAGCACGCTGATCGACTATGCGGATAAGCAGATAAGCTGTACCGGCTATGATGAGATATCTCTGTTTTCGCTATCCAGCGGCGACTATACCAAGATACATGAAATAGTGCCGGAGATCCTTGAACGCTACAGCAAGGATAGGGTTTCCGTTTCGCTGCCGTCGCTCAGGATAGACTCTTTTATCAAGGATGATCTTGAGAAAATCCAGCAGGTCAGGAAGACGGGGCTTACATTTGCTCCCGAGGCAGGCACGCAGAGGCTGCGCGATGTTATCAATAAGGGCGTAGATGAAGACGATCTGCTGCGCGCCGTAGACGATGCGTTCCGTTCAGGCTGGCACGGTGTTAAGCTCTACTTCATGATTGGCCTGCCTACCGAAACCGATGAGGACATTCTTGGCATAGCGGAGCTTGCAAGGAAGGTTTCAAGAACATTCTATGCCATGCCCAAGGAGCTTCGCGGCAAGGGGCTCAGGTGTACTGTTTCCGCTTCAACCTTTGTCCCAAAGCCCTTTACTCCTTTCCAGTGGGAACCGCAGATACCGACTGAAGAGGTGCTGCGCAGACAGGCGCTTTTGAGAAACGCATTAAAGGGCATTAGGGGTGTTGAGTTTAACTGCCACTTTTCGGAAACCAGCCGCCTTGAAGCATGCTTTGCAAGGGGCGACAGAAGACTTTCATCCGTGCTGATCTCAGCCTTCCAAAACGGAGCAAGGTTTGATTCATGGGATGAACAGTTCAATAAACAGGCATGGGACGATGCTTTTGCCGAGAACGGCCTTACCTGCGAAGGCTATGCCCACAGGCGTATTGGACTTGACGAACCCTTGGCATGGCAGCACATGGACGCTCTCGTCACTCAATCCTATTTGAAGCGTCAGCATGAGCTTGCCGAACAGGGCATAGTCACAAAGGACTGCCGTAAGGGCTGCAACGGCTGCTTTGGCGAACACTGCAAGGACTACTGTGACATGCACCGTGATGATCTCGGTACAGAAGCTTTGGAGGTAAACTGACATGAGGATCGTTGCTTGCTTTTATAAACATGACGAGGTGAGGTTCGTTTCTCATCTCGATATGCAGAGACTTTTTCAGCGTGCGTTCCGCCGCGCAGGGCTTCCTCTGTCCTATTCAAAGGGCTTTAACCCACATCCGCTGCTTTCCTTTGCAACGGCACTTTCCGTCGGTTATACATCCGAATGCGAGTACTTTGATGTTACGCTGGATGAAAGCATATCAATAGGCGAGTTTTGTGCAAAGGTAAACGCTGTGCTTCCGGCAGGTGTTCGTATCACTGCCGCTACGGATGCAGGCGAAAGCAAGGCATCGCTCACAACGCTGATGCGGAGAGCCGAGTATGATGTTAAGCTCCACCTTGATGAGTGCGTCAAGCCGGAAGCAATCGACGAGGCGATCGGGTTCTTATTGAATAACGAGATCATCGTTCAGAAGAAGACCAAGGGAGGCATAAAACCCACGGACATTCGTCCGCAGCTCATTAGCATAGAGCTGTTGGGCGTTGACGGTAACGAGGCAGATCTGCATATCTGCGGCAAGCTGACCGCAGAGGGCGGCCTTCCGCTTGAACTGCTGATGGGCGCACTGTATGAGCGGCTTGGCGTTGGAGGCACTGCCTCGGTTAACCGCACGGAGATAGAGATGGATTGGGCGGTGATGAGCTGATGAACTGCTCGGAAAACAAGCCTCCCGCTAAGCGATTGATATTTGACATAAGTCCCTTCCGGACTACGGTGGTGCTTGCAGAGAGCGGACGTGCCTGCGAGGTCTATACGGAAGACAGCAGCGAAAGAAAGCTGGTCGGAAGCATCTATAAGGGCGTCGTGCAAAGCATACTTCCGGGACTGTCCGCCGCGTTTGTCAACATAGGGCAGCATAAGAATGCGATACTCCATTTCTGCGATATTCGAGTTGACCGTTCAAAGCAGGGGGGGAGCAGGTTTTCACCGCTGAGCGCAGGAACGGATGTCTCGGAGGTGCTGAGGGTGGGTTCGGAGATAACGGTTCAGATCTCAAAAGAACCGACAGGCACCAAGGGGCCGAAGCTCACTATGGGCATAACCCTGCCGGGGCATACGCTTGTTCTGATACCCGGTTCAAACCTCGTCTGCATGAGTAAGCGATTTCATTCGGTTCAGGAACGCAGCAGAGTCAAGGGCCTGCTAACGGAACACCTGCCGGAGGGCTATGGCGTGATTGCACGCTCGGAATCCGAACTGACGGAGAACGAGAAGATACTTTCCGATCTGGATGCCATAATGGCCCGTTGGAAAAGGATTGAGAATGAGCTTCGCGTTTCCAGGGCGCCGAAGCTCGTCTGGAGCGAGGAGGATCTGCTTGCAAGGGCAATACGGGATCTCATGCGTTCCGATGTGGACGAGCTGGTAATAAATTCGCAGGAGGGCTATGCGCGTGTCTGTACGCTGCTCAACGCTTCCACTCCTCATCTGGTGGAGAAGGTTCGCCTTATTCCCGATGAACCGGACTTGATAGAAAGGTTTGACTTAACAAAGCAGCTTGCCGTTGCACTCTCAAGGCGTGTGTGGCTCAAGAGCGGCGCCTATATTGTGATCGATAAGACGGAAGCACTCACGAGCATAGATGTCAACACCGGAAAAAATGTCGGAAAGACAAACGCACAGGCGACTATCCTTGAAACCAATCTTGAAGCGGTCGAAGAGATAGCGCATCAGATCAGGCTTAGAAACCTTGGCGGAATAATCATCATCGATTTTATCGATATGACCTCGCAGGAGAATCGTGACGCCGTAGTCGATGCGCTCAAGCGCGCAATGAGCGGCGACCCTGCAAGACCGGTTGTATATGGAATGACGAAGCTGGGGCTGGTGGAAGTTGCCCGCCGCCGCAGCGGCAAATGCCTTTCGGAGCTTTATACCGTTCCTTGCGGCTTTTGTGATGGCAGCGGCAGTACACTCTCGCCCGAAACGGTTGCGCTTCGGCTGCGAAAGAGACTGCTGGCATTGATAGCGGACGGGAATAAGCTGCTGTTTGTGCTTGCATATCCAACGGTCATAGCCGTGATTAGGACGCTTATGGAGCAGGAGCTTGCCATGGGAAGGATAGATTCCGACATTCAGATAACCTATCGCAGTGATGTGTTCATGCCGCCATCGGATTTCGATGTTAAACTACATTACTGATGCACAGATGATAACGGAAGGAAAAGAATGAAGAAGGAGAGAGTGAAAAATGCGATCAATGCGGCATTCAGAGTGCTGCTAATTACTTTGGGAGCGCTGCTGGTCATAAATGCGATAGCTGCAGCGGGCTTCAGCTCTATCAATATGGGTATTATTATGCCGTTTGTGATTGGGCTTCCCTTGCTGATACTGGGTGTGTTCTATCGTCCTATCACAGGCTTATTCAACAAGGGTTGGTTCGGAAAGCTTATCAAATGGGGCATGATCGCTTGCTATGGGTTGTTTACACTGGTGTTTTTGACAACAACCATATTAATTCTGACTGCCGCCAGCACTGAACCGCCGACCGAGCCGGACGCTGTGATAGTGCTTGGAGCTGGGATAAGGGGCTCATCTCCGTCGAGAACGCTTGCGTACAGGCTTGATAAGAGCATTGAGGTCCTGGAAAGCTGCGGAGAGGATACCGTGATAATTGTCAGCGGTGGCAGGGGAGGCGATGAGATGATGACGGAGGCTTCGGTTATGAAGGCATATCTCGTATCCCACGGAGTTGATGAACACAGAATAATTGAGGAGAACGAATCCGCAAGCACGGATGAAAACTTTATCTTTTCCAAAGCTATAATTGAGGAACGCTTCGGAACTGAGGCCAAACTTGCATTTGTGACGAGTGATTTTCATGTGTTTCGCGCAGGCCGCATTGCCGCACGCCACGGCGTTAACGCAGCAGGCATTGCTGCCAAGAACTTTGAGCCGCTTGTCATAAACTGCTATCTTCGCGAATGCGCAGCAATAGTTCAGTACTTCCTTACCGGAAGGCTGTGACAGGCGAATAACGGACACCGTATCAGCCTTCGCCGTGCATGCGGAGGCTCTTATATTATCTATCTTTAGAAACGGCTTTGTCGCTTATAACTCTGTCGGGCGATAGTTTGCTTGCGTGTGCGGCTAAAAATACCTGACGAAGTATAAAATAAGAACGATTCTTATTCTCGAATATATTTAATTGACTACTCTATATTGTGCTATTTTGGGTTGCCAACCACAAGATATTGTGCTATAATGATCGCGTTGGAAATTATTGAGCATGAGCATGGATGAAAAATATTGATCTGAATTCGGCTCATTACAAATACTACTTATATCGGAGGACGCCATGTACAGAGTTGTTAAGCGCGACAACAAGATTGTCGATTTCGACATTTCAAAGATAAAGAACGCAATGAGTCTCGCATTCGAGGCGCAGGAGATACCCTGCCATCCGGATGTGCTGGATCTGCTCGCACTAAAGGTCACCGCTGATTTTGCTTCCAAGGTGAAAAATGAGCTCATTTCGGTCGAAGATATTCAGGACAGCGTTGAGCAGGTGCTCATTCAGGCTGGATATGCGGAAGTGGCAAAGGCATACATCCTCTACCGCCGTCAGCGTGAAAAGCTCCGCAATGTTCAGAGCACCATGATAGACTATCGCGACACGGTTGACAAGTATCTGCGCATCACCGACTGGCGCGTTAAGGAGAACTCGACCGTCACCTATTCCGTAGGCGGACTTATTCTGTCCAACAGCGGCGCAATAACCGCCAACTATTGGCTTTCCGAGGTCTATGACGATGAGGTGGCTAACGCTCATCGCAACTGCGATTTCCATCTTCACGATCTGTCAATGCTCACCGGCTATTGCGCCGGATGGTCGCTTCGCCAGCTCATAGAGGAGGGGTTGAGCGGTGTCGCCGGAAAGATCTCTTCTTCTCCTGCCAAGCATCTTTCCACCCTTTGCAACCAGATGGTCAACTTCCTTGGTATCATGCAGAACGAGTGGGCAGGCGCACAGGCGTTCAGCTCCTTTGATACCTATCTTGCGCCCTTCGTAAAGGCCGACAACCTCACCTACGAACAGGTCAAGAAGTGCATCGAAAGCTTTATTTATGGCGTCAATACTCCCTCTCGCTGGGGCACGCAGGCTCCGTTTTCCAATATTACGCTTGACTGGACCGTTCCTGCCGATCTCCGTGACCGTCCTGCCATAGTCGGCGGCAAGGAAATGCCCTTTACATACGGCGACTGCAAGAAGGAAATGGATATGGTCAACAAGGCGTTCATCGAGATCATGATCGAGGGAGATGCCGAGGGCCGCGGTTTCCAGTACCCCATCCCCACTTATTCCATCACCAAGGATTTCGATTGGACTCCGACAGAGAACAACCGTCTGCTGTTTGAAATGACAGCAAAGTACGGAACTCCTTATTTTTCAAACTATGTCAACAGCGACATGGAGCCCAGCGATATCCGTTCTATGTGCTGCCGTCTGCGCCTTGACCTTCGCGAGCTTCGCAAAAAGAGCGGAGGCTTCTTCGGGAGCGGCGAAAGCACGGGCAGCGTCGGCGTCGTAACGCTCAATATGCCCAGGATAGCTTATCTTTCCAAGGATGAGAAGGAGTTCTTTGCAAGGCTCGACCATCTCATGGATCTTGCTGCAAGAAGCCTCCATACCAAGCGTCAGGTGATCAGCCGTTTGCTCGAGGAGGGTCTGTACCCCTATACCAAGCGTTACCTTGGTTCATTCGATAATCACTTCTCCACCATCGGGCTTGTCGGCATGAATGAAGCATGTCTGAACGCCTGCTGGCTCCGTGAGGATCTCTCCGGTAAGGAAGCGCAGGAGTTCACAAAGAAGGTTCTCAATCACATGCGCACCAGGCTTTCCGACTATCAGGAGCAGTATGACGGCGAGCTGTTCAACCTTGAAGCGACTCCGGCTGAGTCCACCACCTATCGTTTTGCCAAGTATGATGTTCAGCACTACCCGGACATCATCACCGCAGCAGAACCCGGCGGCACTCCCTACTATACCAACAGCTCCCATCTGCCCGTTGGCTATACGGATGACATCTTCTCGGCTCTCGATATCCAGGATGAGCTTCAGACCCTTTACACCTCAGGCACTGTATTCCATACATTCCTTGGTGAAAAGCTCCCCAACTGGGAGAGCGCGGCAACGCTGGTGCGTAAGATCGCGGAGAATTATAGGCTTCCTTACTATACAATGTCTCCCACCTATTCGGTCTGTAAGGAGCATGGCTATATCGCAGGCGAACACTTCACTTGTCCGCATTGCGGCGCAAAGGCAGAGGTTTACAGCCGCATAACCGGTTATTATCGCCCCGTGCAGAACTGGAACGATGGCAAAGTACAGGAGTTCAAGGAGCGCAGAGTGTACAGCATGCTCGATTACAGAAAGCACAAGGAGCAGGAGGAAATAGCCGCAGGTACAAGGGCGGAAGATGATCTCTGCGATGCAACTCCCGTTGGCAAGGCTATTCTCTTCACTACAAAGACATGCCCCAACTGTCGTACCGCGAAGAGTCTTCTTGATAAGAACGGTATCGAGTATGTGGTTATAGATGCGGAGGAGAACCCGAAGCTTGCCATCAGCTATGATGTGCGCCAGGCTCCCACATTCATAACCATGCACGGAGATAAACTCGCAAAATATGTGGGTGTTTCCGAGATCAATCACTATATCATGGATGCGAAAAGGATCGCAGAGAATGCTTAACCATGCAAAAAACTTATGACATTATCATAGTCGGTGCGGGCCCTGCCGGGCTCACATCGGCTCTTTATGCAAGAAGAGCGGGGAAGACCGTTCTCCTGATTGAAAAAGAGAGCTTCGGAGGACAGATCGTGCTGTCGCCGCTGGTCGAGAACTACCCCATGTCCGAGCCGGCTTCCGGTATGGGGCTGGTAGATAAGCTCGTGTCGCTCGTCATGTCACTGGGCGCTGAAGTCGAGGTGGACACCGTTGTTGCGGTGAAAAAGAATGATGACGGGACCATTGCGGTCAAGACAGAGTATTCGGACTTTACAGCAAGGGCGCTCATCATCGCCACAGGACTTAAACACAAGCGCCTGGGCGTGGAGAACGAAGAACGGTTTATCGGTAATGGGATATCCTTCTGCGCGCTTTGTGACGGAAACTTCTATAAAAATAGAGCTGTTGCGGTAATCGGAGGGGGCAACACTGCGGTTCAGGATGCTATCTATCTGTCAAAGATATGCAGTAGGGTCTATCTGATTCATCGCAGGGATCGCTTCCGCGCCGAACAGCACGTGGTTGACGGACTTGCAGCATGTGAAAACGTGGAGCAGGTTATGAACAGCAGGGTTACTGCAATTAATGGTGATAAACATATTGAGAGTATTACCGTAATGAACACAGAAAGCAACGGCGAAAGGGTGCTTGAGGTTTCCGGAATCTTTGCTGCCGTAGGGCAGGAGCCGAGCAATCAGGCGTTTGGCGATCTTGTTGAGCTTGATAGTGCAGGCTTTGTCGTGGCGGGCGAAAGCTGCACAACGCGTGAACCAAATGTATTTGTTGCAGGGGATTGCAGAACAAAGACCGTGCGCCAGCTGGTGACCGCCGGCGCCGACGGTGGAGTTGCTGCCATAGCTGCGTGTGAGTACTTAGACAGACAGGAGAAGTAGTATGAACGAAATTGGAGAGATGAAACAAGTTGACCGCAGTGCTTCGCATGATACGCACGGACAGCCGCATTTTGCGTATTACTGTAACAGTGAATGCGAGTATTTTCCATGTCATAAGCTTCCTGAAAACGGCTTCTTCAACTGCCTATTCTGCTATTGTCCACTGTATGCACTGGGCGATAAATGCGGAGGAGCTTTCAAATATGTCGATGGCGGCATAAAGGACTGCTCAAACTGCACAATTCCTCATTATGAAAAAGGCTACGCCTATATAATAAGCAAATATCCGGAGATCATGGAGCTTGCAAGGAAGAGAATGCAGAAATGACCGAACACGGAACCAACGGAGTGCGCAGCGCTCCGTTTTTTGTATATAAGGCGTTATCTCTTCACAAGCAGAAAGATCACAACTGCAAGAATGGCTATCATGAGAACCAACAGCCATTGCGGGCATAGAAACAGCAGCCCACTTATCACCAGCGCTCCGAACACGCAGATGCAGAAACGTGTGACCCTTTCCGGAAAATGCTTGCGTCTCCATCTGGCTTTTCGTTGGCACGGCCGAAATCCGATTACCATATTATGTCTCCTTTCGAGGCGGTGTCAGTTAAGTATATAGCATCCGCTCGTCTTTTTTCACAGATATTTGAAATTATTTTCTTTTTTTTGCGTTTTTTTGAAAAATAGCTATTGTAAATCGCCACAAAATAATGTTAAAATAGGAGTAGGGTTCTGCAAGTTTGCTTGTATGACCTTGGTTTAGTAAATATTCTCTCGGGTCTCCCGAGTTTTGGGGGCGAACAGGTTTGCTCTCGATCATAGTGAAAGGAAAATTTTATAATGGGTCTGTTTGAATACAACGATATCGGTATCGATCTCGGTACATCGAGTGTGCTTGTCTATGTGAAGAATAAGGGCATCGTCCTGCGCGAACCGGCAGTCGTTGCCGTTGAAAAGCGTTCCGGCAGGATCATCGCTATCGGTGAAGAGGCTCGCCGTATGCTCGGAAGGACTCCCGGAAAGATCGTTGCCATACGCCCGCTTCGTGACGGCGTTATAAGCAATTTTGATATTACTGAAAGGCTGCTTAGGCACTTCATCAAAAAGGTAGTCGGAACCAAGCTGTTCTTCAAGCCGCGCGTAGTCGTTTGCGTGCCATCCGGCGTTACCGAAGTTGAGAAACGCTCTGTAATTGAGGCTACCGAGGAAGCAGGCTCGCGCCATACCTATCTTATCGAAGAACCCATTGCAGCTGCAATCGGCGCAGGCATTGATATTTCGCAGCCTCGCGGCAACATGGTTGTTGACATTGGCGGAGGTACTACCGATGTAGCTGTCATCTCTCTTGACAACTCCGTACTCAGCGAATCGATAAAGGTCGCAGGCGATAAATTTGATGATTCAATTGTACGTTATATGCGCAAGAAGCACAACCTGCTCATCGGTGAACGTACCGCTGAGGATATGAAGATCCGTATCGGCTCCGCATACCCCCGCACCGAGCAGCTGTTCATTGGTGTAAAGGGCAGGAACCTCATCTCCGGACTTCCTCAGACTGTGACCGTAGGGTCAAACGAAATGATCGATGCGCTTGAGGAACCCCTTCAGCATATAATTGAGACCATCCGTACCCTGTTTGAAAAGACTCCGCCGGAACTCGCAAGCGATATTGCAGAGAACGGCATATGTCTGACAGGCGGCGGCGCACTGCTCTACGGTATGGATAAGTTCGTAACGGAGCATACAAAGGTTCCCTGCTATGTTGCAGAGGACCCGGTTTCATGTGTTGCGGTTGGCACGGGTAAGGCGCTTGACGATATTGACAAGGGTATGGTTAGCGCACTGTATGATTATCGCCGTGGCGATTACTTTGAAGAGAACTGATAAGCTCCCATTTACAATAAGCACAGGAAGGGCGGTACTATTCCGCCCTATTTGCATGGAGGCAATATGATAGACTATAAAAAACTTCAAAACGGCAGCGATATTCGCGGCGTTGCAATAGCAGTCGCAGGCGGTAAAGAAGTGAACCTTAACGAGGAAAGCTCAACTCGCATTGGGGCGGCATTTGCACTTTGGGCAGCCAAAAAGCTCGACAAGTCCATTAACGAACTAAGAATAGCTATCGGCAGGGATTCCAGACTTTCCGGACTGCAGCTGACCGAATGGCTCATCTCCGGCATAACGGCAGTGGGCGCTAACGCTTTCGATGGAGGAATGGCGAGCACCCCGGCGATGTTCATGTGCTGCGTAAACGAGCTTCGCTTTGATGCAGGCATAATGGTGACCGCAAGCCACCTTCCGATGGAACGCAACGGAATGAAGTTCTTTATTGCCGAAGGAGGTCTGGAAAAGGCTGACATCGCAGAAATTCTAAACCTGGCAGGATCAGGCGATCTTCCGTCAGTCTCTAAACAGGGCATTTCCGGAACTGTCGATATCATGACCCCATATATCGAAGGGCTCAAGAGGAAGATCCTTGATGAGTTGGACTGCAAACCCGATGATAAACCCTTTGAAGGCTTCAAAATTGTCGTCGATGCAGGCAATGGGGCAGGGGGCTTCTTTGCAGAAAGGATGCTGCTTCCGCTTGGAGCTGACATAACCGGAAGTAGGTTCTTAGAGCCCGATGGCAATTTCCCCAACCATCAGCCAAACCCGGAGAACGCCGAAGCAATGGATAGCATTTGCGAAGCGGTTCGAATGAGCAGAGCGGATTTTGGAATTATCTTTGATACGGACGTTGACCGTGCGGGCGCGGTGCTGCCCAAGGATGGCGGCACTATTGCGCTGGACCGCAATAGGCTTATCGCGATGATGAACGCAATACTTTACAGCCAGTACGGAAGCATCACAGTAGTGACCGACTCGATAACTTCAACCGGGCTGACGGATTTCATTACTTCCCTCGGCTGCCGTCATCATAGATTCAAACGCGGGTATCGCAACGTTATCAACGAGGCAAAGCGCCTATTGAGCTTGGGCGAGCCTGCAATCTTCGCAATGGAAACCAGCGGTCACGGCGCACTGGAGGAGAACTATTTCATTGACGACGGCGCTTACATAGTGGTTAAGCTTTTGATAGAGCTTGTTCGTGCACGCCGCAGCGGAAGAGAACTCGAATCGTTGATTGCGGATCTGCATGAACCATGCGAAAGCGCAGAGGCAAGGCTGAATGTGCTGCTTGATGATACCGCCGACTACACCGCAAGGGTGCTCGAGCATGTCAACGAATACTTTGCTGACCGTGAAGGCTTCACAATCGTTCAGCCCAACTACGAGGGCGTGCGTGTAAATGCGGATACCGCACATGGCGACGGCTGGTTTCTTATCAGGAGAAGCCTCCATGACCCAATCATGCCTTGCAACCTTGAAAGCAACAGCGAAGGCGGTTTGAAGCTGCTGGCCGGAGCCTTGTTCGACTCAATAGCGGAATTTGATAAGCTTGATACGGAACCGCTCAGGAGGCTGAATTAATGAGGCTTTTCGATACTCATGCGCATCTCTCCGATGATGCATTCGATGCAGACCGTCATGAGCTGATATCCAAGCTGCCCGAGAGCGGAATTGCAAGGATAGTTGATGTCGCCTGCGATGTCAGAACGGCTCATAAAACGATAGAGCTGATCGATAGGTATCCTTTCATTTACGGAACGGTTGGTATGCATCCCCATGATGTGAAGTATATGAACAATTCATTGATGGATAGGATCGCAGAGTCTCTCGGGCATGAAAAAATGCTTGCTCTTGGAGAGATAGGTCTTGACTATCACTATGACCTGTCCCCAAGGGAGGATCAGAAGAAATGGTTTGTTGAACAATTGGAGCTTGCCAAGCAGCTGGGCTATCCGGTGGTGCTCCACATTCGCGAAGCGTTCGGGGATTGCATGGAGATCCTGCGTGAGCATAAAGATGGACTTCATGGCATCATGCATTGCTTCTCCGGCAGCGTTGAAACTGCGTATGAATGCCTGGATTTGGGCCTGAGCTTCAGCTTTGGAGGCGCAGTAACCTTTAAGAATGCTAAGAAGCCCATTGAGGTAATAAGGTCAATACCGTTGGAAAGCATTCTTCTCGAGACTGATTGCCCGTATATGACCCCGGTTCCGCACAGGGGAGAGCGCAATGATCCAAGCTATATAGGTCTAACTTGTGAAAAAATTGCAGAAATAAGAGGTATGGACATTTCTGAAGTTGCAGATATCACATATAGGAATGCGTGCAAAGCATTTGGCATTGAATAGAAAACTGACTGCCGCAAAGCTGCGGCAGTCAGTTCATTTTTGATAGCAGATTATTTCAGCATTTCGAGTATCTTTCCCTTGGGAATAACACCGACATTCTTGTTGACGGCTTCGCCGTTTTTGAACACGATGAGCGTAGGAATGTTCATGACATTGTACCTTGCGGCAAGTTCAGGCTGATCATCAACATTAACCTTGCCGACGCGGTAGCTGCCATCGCTTTCCTTTGCAAGCTGCTCGATGGTGCCTGCAAGCATCTTGCACGGTCCGCACCAGTTGGCAAAGAAATCCACGAGAATAGGGGTGTCCTTTGCGATTTCGGTATCGAAATTGTCAAGGTTGAGTTCAATTTCCATATTTTCCTCCAAATAATCGGTTTATGAAGCATACCGTGAAAACGTTATGCTTCGGTTAGCTTGTGAATAAAACTGAAAGAATATGCTTTGGCTTAGCTCAGATGGAACTCGTGAGCTTCCTCCTCGCCGCGCAGCACACGGAGTCCGCCAAGAGCAAGAGCTTCCATTTCGAATTCGCCGGGCATGACGCGCATGGGAGCGACCCACTCGACATGTTCCCTAATGAGCTGCATCAGGCCCTTGAAGTTTGCCAAACCGCCGGTGATGATTATCTGATCCACCTTTCCGCTGACAACGCTTGCGAGGTCTGCAATACCCTTAGCATGACCAAGTGCCATTGCCTCGCAAACAAGCCTTGTCCTTTCATCGCCGCTGTCAAACCTTTTCTCGATCTCGAAAGCGTCGCTTGTATCCAGCAGCGCAGCAAAGCCAGACTTGCCGCGAATATAACGGCTCATCTCCTCCTTGGTATACTTGCCGCTGTAGCAAAGCATTGCAAGCTCCATCGCCTGGATCCTGCCGCAGCGTTCGGGCGCAAATCCTGCATCGTCATCGCTGTAACAGTCGATGCACTTGCCGTCCCTGATAAGCCATGTTGAACAGCCTCCGCCGATATGATCGACGATAAATGTGCTGCTTTCAAAGGGAATACCCATTTCCTCTGCGCATTTCCTTGCCATGGCGCGGCTGTTGAGAACATGTCCGCGGCTGACCTTGGGGGCGTCGGGCATGCCGGTGATCCTTGCGACAGGGATCAGCTCGTCTACCGCAACGGGGTCATAGACCATTGCGAGTATGCCGAGAGGGCGAGCGATAGCGTCAGCAAGCACACAGGCAAGGTTGGAGATATGAACATTGACCTTCGTTGCGTAGAAATAGTCGATCATCTCCTGATTGACTATAAATGCACCGGACGGAACGGGGGGCAAAAGCCCTCCGCGAGCCATAACACAGGTGAGGGTGGACTTATCGATGCCCTTTTCCTCAAGGGTCTTATTGATATGCTCCATACGGTATTCAAACTGATCCATAACCCAAGTGTAATGCTTGAGCTCATCGGGTGAATGCCTTATGGTTGTAGCCAAGACCTTCTCAGCATCATCGAAAACAGCGATCTTTGTAGAAGTGGATCCGGGGTTGATTACGAGGATTCTTTCCATAGATACACCTTATCAGCCTACAAAGCCTGCGCCCATTGCAAGGCTGTAATACTTTTCTTCTGCGCTGGAGCCGCGGCTGGTGAGTACGATGGGTACCTTGCAGCCCATGATGAGGCCTGCCATGCGGCCGCCTGCGGTGTAGGTCAGGCACTTGCCGAGGACATTACCGACAACGATTTCGGGAACCAGCAGAATATCAAAGTCTCCGCAGCAGGGGCAAGCGGTGTAGCCCTTGACCTTGGAAAGCTCGGGAACCATTGCGAGGTCGTAGCTTATGGGGCCTTCGACATAGCACTCGCCGAGTTCGCCTTCAAGGCTCATCCTCTTGAGCTCTGCGCCGTCAACGGTTTCCTGCATCTTGGGATTGACGGTTTCAATGGCACAAAGTGCGGCGACATTGGGCTTCTCAACGCCGATCTTGTGGAAAAACTGCACTGCGTTCTTGACAATGCCAACCTTTTTCTCAAGATCGGGATAGGTGCACATTCCGCCATCGGTAACACCGAGGAGCTTGTGATAGCCGGGAACTTCAAAGAGCATTACATGGCTCATGAGTGAACCGGTGCGCAGCTCTGCTTCGGGAGCAAGCACGCCCTTCAAAAGGTTTCCGGTCATGATCTTGCCCTTCATAAGGAAGTCGGCTCTGCCTTCGTGGATAAGCTTTGCAGCACAGACACTGGGGTGCATTCCCTCGGGAACGACTTCGATTTCAAAAGAAGCCGGATCCTTGCCGAGCGAAGCGAGAATGCTGTTGAGATCCTCAACCTTATCCTTTTCAACAACGAGAATAGCATTGACGATATCGGAAGCATGAATGACCGCTTCAAGAGCGTGCTCATCGTTTGCACATACGAGCGCAACGGTGGATTTTCTGCCGGACTTAACCTTTGAGATCAGTTCATCAAAAGACTTGATTGCCATGATAATTCCTCCAAAACAAATATTGCTGAAGCGGTTAGGCTTTCACCATAACCTTACACCTTATTGTACTATTATTCCTTAGATACTGCAAGCATTTTTGAATTATATTTTCATTGAGCTTCATTACATTAAAACTGATTGACGTAAGAGGCATATACGTGGTAGAATATACTTGTGTTTGATAATTCGTTGTATGCAGGTTAGCGTTTTGGTTTGCAGCCGCATCTGAAAAACATAACATAAGGAAAGCCACTGAGTACAATATCCCATCTATCCGATTGTTATGCACTCCTGGTTGGCAGCTGCTGAACGGGAACCATGTGGATTGGCTGATTATCAATTATTTGAGGTAGAAAGGTCGTGATTATTATTCGCTGTATGAAATGTTTGCTTTCAGTTGCTGTGCTGATTGGATTGTTATGCTCTTGTTCTCTTGGAGGCAACAGCTTGCATTCAAAGCTTTCTTCTTCTGATGTTACCATTGTTGAGCTTGCGTCTCATAAATATAATGACTTTGAATTGTTGGAAATTGCCAAATTCTCGGGAAATGCAAATGAGCTGAATGCAAGGTATCCTTTGGAATGTGTAAGAATGATTGATGGAGGATATAGGGTTTCCTATTTAGGAGAGACAAGCGTTGCAGTGATTGTTTTTGATAGCAACGGTGAATATATCTTAGGTGGTGTTTACAGAAATTTGTGCCAAAGATCTGATTTTCAGGATCTTGCAATAGGTCAGCCATTGGATAGGGTTCGGACGATCGATCCGGAGGGAGACTATCCGTTCCTATACACGGGTAGGAATGACACGCCCAGAGTATCAAACCACTACACCAAGGATGGGTACTTGATTACTATTGAGTATGATACCAACAATACTGTAATATCCATAAACGAAGAATTAATTTGAAATGCTCCGAAGGGTATAAGCTGTGAGGAAGCATTCTAATTGGCAAGTCGACTATGGAAACAGCCGAAAGTAATTCCGAAATGATGAATGGGCAGGATTGCTGATGGCTAAAGTGGGTGATGACCAAAATGAAACTATGGCGTCGAAAATGTCTGAACAGGAAAGGCGCAAACGGAACGGCAAGCAGAATCGGCCTGAGATTAAGATTTGATAGCAATGTAGATAATGAGCTTAGGGAAGGACTCAAACGCTTTGCGGTATGGCTAAGACAAGAATACGAATTTCCCATCCGCGTTCCCGTTTATGTGAAGGGTAGCGATCAAATCAGAGCCATGGACGGGGAAATGGTGGCAGGTACGTTCTTTGGACCATTTGACAGAGAAGAGGAACCGTACATTAAAATCGCAGCAGGAGAGTTTGGAAGCGAGAGAACTGTTAGGGGGCATCGAGAAGCAATTTACGACTTTTGCGCAGCCCTTGCACATGAATTGACGCACTATTATCAGTGGTTGAATGATGCGAGCACTACCGAAAGAGGTATGGAGTGGCAGGCTTCCTATTATTCCACACGAATTGTGTATGGATACATAGAATCTACAGATGATATTGAATCGAGATTCTGAGTCGGAGGTTTTATTGAGATATATTGTTGCATCTGTCATGCAATGGAGTGAAGTCCGAATTTGTTCTTATTTGAAGCGGTGAATATGTTAAGAATAAGAAAGAATGGGATGTTATGACGTATCATATAGTTAGGCTGATATTTCCGCTGCTGATCATGATAGCGATATTGATTTTGCTAAGAAAAAAGCCTGAGCACCGAGGATTAGGCATTATCGTAAGTGTTGTGATCAGTATGACTGCGTATATGCTGATTTGCTTCTGCACAACCGAAAACTTTTTCGTTGATTTTGATACGTCTGCTGCGGGTTCAACTATTATCGCTCCGGGCAAAATTTTGACATTGTCGAAGGTAAAAGCTCATACAGGATTGTTTATAAGAACGGCAATACCAGCCTTTATTCAACCGTGTTTCTACCTGCACCGGAACAGGGTTACAAGCTTAATGATACGAAACGTTGATAGCGTACACGATGAAGCCTGAGGATTTTTGGTGAATGCTGTGCGCCAAACCGATGATCATTATGTCTATGGGCTAACAAATAAAGAATAGATTTGAAGGTTGTTCATGGTTTACACAAACTGTTATTATTATTTGAAAGGCAAAGTGATTTTTGTGTCTCAATGCGTGATGAAGCATGGAGAAATGTTTCTGTATGTTTATAATTGCGAACGCATAACCGACTCCTCAGATTTGGATATGGACAATATATACCATCCTATTGGCAATCCTACTCTCATATACCCCGATGAACTTGGTTCAGCAAATAACTTGTGCATTAACTGCTTGTCGTGCAAGTATTTGAGTGTAGAAAATCCTATTGGGTTAATGAACGGTGAACAAAAAGTACAAAATCTTAAGTGTTCACTTCATGGAAAAACTACTGTCGATTGTTTTTCGGAGATACTGGCGAATTGCGAATATCAATATCCTCAATATTCATATGCGCAGATTGAGCCTGTCAGAGAGCCGCCAATAAGTGATCTGAAGGAATACATTAAGGATGTTAAGCGTAGAAACAAGCCGACAGTGCTATTGTCAAAATATTATTGTATGCCTCCTAATGTGTTTTTAGTGCTGAAATCTATTCTTGGAGAAGATGACCTTGTTTACTTTGGAACAGGAACTTCTGCAGTAGATGTGCAGTACGGAGTTTGGGCACATGAGAATTTGGAAGAGTACCTGAACTTTCCCGGAAAAGATTATCGCATGGTCTGCTATCGAGCCGGGGATGTTTCCGATGAGCTGTACATAAAACTTACAAGCGATTGGTTCGGGGACAGTCCACTCTATAATGTTGTGTGCATCCCTGCTATCGATTTTGCCTGTTATGGGGATGAAGAAATCGATGACTATCATTCGGGTTATATTTTTTACGCTCAGCAGGAAATAACAGAAGCCTTGAAAAAGGAGCATGAAAACACGGACTGGTCAAAATACGTGCCGGATCTGCTGAAAGATTAGCATATGCCAAATCGTTCTTCATGTTAAGGCTCAACAGATAAGCGATAGCTGCTCAAGCTTGTGCCTTGAACGATTCTTTAGAGGCAATCATAAAAACTAAGACTATTCTATTATATCGAAATAACAGAATTCCTTATTCCACAATACTTTGCAAATATAAAAAAGCACGATGGTTTCGCATCAAAATCATCGTGCTAATATACTAAAGAGCGAACAAAAGGTGTACAAGTGGGAACAAAAACGATGAAAAGTAGCGTGCTTCAAATGCAAACACCTTCTCATTTGCAAATGGCATTTAAAGATAAGCCTGTATCCGTTCTTGTGGATCACAACCATCTATGGACAAAATAACAACTTTGTTCCAAATTTTTTTTAAGGATTTCCCATCAAACACAGGTGTGGTAGAAAAGTCATGAAAATTATCGAAATCGTATGCTTCAGAACCATCTGGTACCAAACTGTACCAAAACGAATCCTTTTCTTTGTTCACTTTATCCGGTGTTTTTCCCATCCAGCAAGACTGATAACGCGGACATCCGTTCACCAAAAATTCTATCTCGATACACCATTTGCCTTTCAAATCAAAGGAAAATAGCTTTGTTATTTCAGAATAGGAAATCATAGATAACAACACCTTTCTTAAGCAAAATATACCATAATCGTTCGTAGAGTTATAGTGAAATATCCTTCGGATGTGAAATAATAACCTGCAGTCATTGCGTAATTTGATGCTGTAGCATCAATCGAAATGAAATAAATTCTCTCATGCGCCGCAGCGCACTTCACATTGCGAAGCAATATTTCACGCAAGAAGTGTATTTCACAAATCCCGTTAGGGATTTATTTCGTTGAAAAGAACCCACAATTGTCGTAAACAAATGTGGGTTCTTTTCTGGTGGGGATGAAGGGACTCGAACCCCCGACCTCTTCGATGTGAGCGAAGCGCGCTAACCAGCTGAGCCACATCCCCATTTCTTTTTGATTGTAGCACAAACGGAGAGTGTTTGCAAGCCCCAAATTGTAAAAATGCTCTCAAATTACAAAATCTGTCAATAAACATTCGGAATTATATGCCGAATCGGCTTTTTGGGTATTGAGAAATAATGCGCCGTATGTTATAATATAGCTGAGTCGAAAGGATGGAGGTAAACGCTATGGATAAGGCTTCAACGGATAGCAGCTCTCAAAACCTGGGAAATACGATTAAATTCCGCAGGACAAACGAAAAGCAGTCGGCACATCAGGTGCTTATGAGCGTTTACGCTGCCATGACCGAAAAGGGTTATGATCCTGTTGACCAGATTGTCGGTTATCTGCTTTCCGGTGATCCGACATATATCACCAGTCATAACAATGCAAGGTATCTTATCAGAACATTGGAACGTGACGAACTTATGGAAGAGCTTGTAAGCTCATATATCGAGCAATACGGCAAGGAAGATATGATTTAATTCTTCTCTTTGCCGAAGCGTGTGAAAATTCGCATAATAAACAGCACCGTTGGCTCAGCCCTTCGGTGCTGTTATTAAATAATTATTCTTTGCGCTGAAGCGAGCGAGCGCTGTTACTGTAAACTAAACGATTATCCGGCAGCAGCGCTCTGTCAACAAGTCCTACCAGCTCGCTTTCAGCAATGCCTATGCTTATACTCGTACAAATTCTTTTACCGTGCCGTCGGCTGCGTCAAGAGTGCCTGTATACTCGACCCGATCAATCCTGCAGCCGATTCCTATCACAACATCCTTGCCGCGTACGACTTTCGCCGATGTGCATTCAAGTCTGACATTGTCTCCTTCAATGCTGTCAATAACGATGAGAGGAACGGAGCCGGCAGCTTTACTCCTGAACAAAGCAAAACCATGTTCAGTGGGGCGTGTGATCTCGATGCTGCTTCCGCCTATCGAACCAATGTGAGACCCGGACGTAGGCGTAATATCGACATGTTCTGCATTGAGCAAAGTATCGATCTGAAGCTTTCCCGAACTCTTGAAAGTTTCAGCTTCAACATCGCCATCGCTTGCCGTACAGCTGCCGGAAATGGTTATCTCCCGGCAATGAATACCGCCGCTTACAATGACGCTGCCACTTCCGCGCAGCGAATCCGCCTTAAGCGGGCCCGAGAATGCGGAGCTGCCGGAACAGCTGACGGATTGAGCTGCTTCCGCGCCCTTGCACTTAAGGCTGCCCGATGTCGAAAGCGTTTGGCATATGATATCGCCCTCTACGCTCAATGAACCGGAAGCGGAAACCCGTTCAGAGCAAAGGTCACCAAACACCTTGGCAGAGCCGGAGCAGTGAATCTCGCTGCATTTGATATTACCGTTGATTTTTCCGGAACCGCTTATCCTCACTATGTTGTATTCACCACCGCTTACCGTGTTTGAACCGCTAAGCCTTAAATCCATCTTGCCTGTCATAACTCAACCTCCTTAAGATATTCGATAAGTGATTTTTTGCTGTTACCCTCCGCAACGGAGCAGGAAACAAGCTGCTCCAGGGGGTATGTGTGCTTATCATACTCCGTTTCGATGACTAAGCACCTTTGACTGCTTTTCTTTTGCTTTTCTCCGATGAGTTCATCGGCCAGTTCTTCAAGCGATACTCCGTCCTTCCTGGAAAGAATCATCTCGATCCGGGGACATATCCTGTCACGCTCAAAAAAGGTTTCCTGCCCAACCGGAGTGGATTTACGAATGAACCAGCTTTCGGGGATCAATCCGATGCGCTTCCAGCGGTACAAAGCACCGTAGGAAATTCCGTACATCTCTAACAGCTCGCGTTTGGATACCAATACTTCGGCCATAAAACACCTCCAACCGTGGTATTCTTTCTTGTTGAGACAATGGTAACATAACTATGTTACGATGTCAATAAGCCAAGACTATATATTTGGAGAAAACAAAAATCGCTGCAAACCGATCGGAATGCAGCGAAGTGCAGATAAATGCTTATTAGAATTGAACGTCGACGATATGGCCGGGGCAACCGTTGCGGGGAACATTTGCGCCGTTGGCTTCATCGGTATCGATGTGCATGGCAAGGCTGAAATTGGGGCTTACACGAACGACTACATCGCCAAAGACGGTCTTGCGTCCTTCGGTATTGACTGCAACGCTAACAACATCCTTATCCTTGACGCCAAACTTTTCGGCATCTTCGGGAGTCATATGGATGTGACGCTTTGCAATGATAAGGCCTTCGGTGAGCTTAATGCTTCCTTCGGGACCAACTATCTCGATGGGAGCGGTGCCTGCGATGTCTCCGGACTCACGAATAAAGCCCTCTGCGCGAAGGGTAACGCTGTCGGTCTTGGAAACCTCAACCTGGTCTGCCTTGCGAACCGGTCCGAGGATGGAAACGCGCTCGATCTTGCGGTCGCCGTTCTGAATGGTAACCTTTTCCTTGCTGAGGAACTGGCCGGGCTGGGAAAGGGGACGATCAAAGGTCAGTTCGTGACCCTTGCCGAAAAGAACTTCAACATGTTCTTGTGTGAGATGCACATGGCGTGCGGATACTTCAACGATGAAATCCATGAATAGCCTCCATAAAATTGGTTTCGGGATTATTTTGCATAAAAACCCTATCATTGCTATTTTCCTACAGCTTATGTAAAAAGTAAAGTACCCAACGGAAATATAATGTTGGCTTTAGAACATATTGGGTATTGCAATGCACTTGATAATAGAGTATTATTCAATTGCTTTCAATAACCCTGGCTTTGAGGAATGAATTATGAAAGATTACAGCGTTTTTGATATAATTGGTCCTAGGATGGTCGGGCCAAGCAGTTCGCATACCGCAGGTGCGGTCAGGATCGGTCTTGTTGCTCACGGACTGATAGCAGGCAATATAGCATCTACCGATATTACGCTCTATGGCTCCTTTGCCGAGACGGGCAGGGGACATGGCACGGACAGGGCTATTGTTGCCGGGGTACTTGGGGTAGGGCCTGATGATGAGAGGATAAAGTATTCCATGCTCCTTGCTAAAAGCGAAAACATGGATGTTAAGGTGCATTACAGCTCGGAGGAGTGCGATCATCCGAATACCGCCATGGTGAAGGTCATTGGCGAAGACGGAACAATGCATACGGTTGTCGGCATTTCGATTGGCGGAGGAAATATCGAAATAAAGGAAATAGACGGGATGGAGGTATCCTTCAGCGGTAAATATCCAACGCTTATCGTGTTTTATCCCGACGCTCCGGGAGTTATCTCAAAGGTAACGACCGTGCTTGCGGCAATGCAGATAAATGTGGCATTTATGAGGGTTTTCAGACATGCCAAGCGTAAAAGAGCATGTATGGTGATAGAGACGGATGCGGTCGTCAGCCGTGAAGTTCTTAATGGGATCAAGACATATGTTGACGACATTGAGGAGATATGTGCTTTATGAGTTATTCATTTGATACCGGGAAGGAACTTGTTGAGATCTGTGAACGCGAGGGCATTACCATTGCCGAGGCGACAATCCGTCATGAGATGGAAAAGTCGGAACGCAGTTACGATGATATCATCAACGAAATGTTCGAAAACCTGATGGTAATGCAGAAGTCGATCGAGCTTGGCCTTACCAATAAGCAGCAGACCATGACAGGCCTTGCCGGAGATAATGCCGAAAAGCTGTATGTGTTTGCGCCTGATGCGAATATGGGTACGGATATGGCAAAGATTTGCGCAGCGGCGATGGCGGTGACTGAGGTCAATGCTTCAATGGGCAAGATCGTTGCGACGCCGACCGCCGGAGCCAGCGGGGTGCTTCCGGCTGTGCTTGTAATGTGCAGCGAGAAACACGGATTCACGGATAGGGATCTTGTGAACGGACTGTTTACCGCAGGGGCCGTCGGTATCATTATCGCAAAGAATGCGAGCATCTCGGGGGCGGCAGGCGGATGCCAAGCCGAAGTCGGTTCGGGTGCAGCAATGGCTGCGGCAGCGTTGGCAGAGCTTTGCGGTGCCAAACCTAAGGCGTGCCTGGACGCGGCTGCGATAGCCCTTAAGAACATTATGGGCCTTGTGTGTGATCCGGTCGCCGGGCTTGTGGAGTGTCCGTGCATCAAAAGAAATGCGATGGGTGCTGCGGATGCGGTGCTTGCAGCGGATATGGTACTTGCAGGTATAAGCAGCATCATTCCATTCGACGAGGTGGTAGTCGCCATGCGAAATGTCGGTCGAATGATGAATACGGATCTGAGAGAGACATCCAGAGGAGGAATCGCAGCATCTCCTACCGCAAAGAGCATTGCGGAGCGCATCGGCAAAAGAGATGTTTAAATTCGGCATGTTATTAATATAAATCAATAAATACTTGCAGAATAGCCGCTTTTCTGGTATTATTGCTGAGAGAACATGGTCGGGAGGATAGCTATGAATCAGAACGGATTAAAGACTTGGCTTAGGGTAGGGATTGCCTTTTTCGGTTTGGTATGCCTTGCTGCGTTTTGCCTGCTGATCCCCATGAGCATTATGGGCCGTTCCGAAACACTGTTCGAAGGTCATGGTGCGCTATTGACTGTGTTTGCCGAGCTCGCTGTGGTGCCTTGTATCCTTGCAATGATCAGTGCATGGAGAATAACGATCGAGATAGGAAAGGACAACTCGTTTTCGAAAGAGAATGTTAAGAACATGAAGCATATTGCTTTCTATTCGCTTGCCGAAGGCACATATCTGCTGATAATGAGTGTATGGTTTGCGGTAAAATCTCTCGATAAAGGTATTGACGGGCTTTTTCTTGCTGCGCTGCTGTTTTCGCTTATCTCAGGGGCTGTTGCACTTGCAGCGTTTTGTCTTTCACATCTGATTCAAAAGGCTGCGAAGATAAAAGAAGAGAATGACAGCATAGTGTGAGGTCGATATGGGCGAGATTATTATTAACATCGATGTTATGCTTGCAAAAAGAAAGATGAGCGTCACCGCACTGTCAGAGAAGATAGGAATATCTTTGGTCAATACCTCTGTTCTAAAAAATGGCAGAGCAAAGGGCATCAAGTTCGAGACATTGGCAAAGCTTTGCGAAGTGCTTAAATGCACTCCGGGCGATCTTCTGGAATATCGGGAAACCGAGGGAGAGACGGATTGATCGGGCTTTTATTTTGACAGTTATGTCATGATACACAAAGTTAGTTACGAAATGGATGTAATGAAGGTGAAGGAAAGAAAGAATAAAATTATAAAAATTGTTATCAACGTCGCGATGCTTGCGCTGATCGTTTTCTTGCTGTACATATCATTGAATAGCGTCCTTCCGGGATTTATCGATGTGCTGGCCGAGGGCGACAACGAAGCCATTGAAGCCTATCTCAAGAGCTTCACGACCTTTAAGGGATATTTTGTTGCGTTTTTGCTGCAATTCGTTCAGATAATAACGATATTCCTTCCAAGTGTTCCGATACAGGTTGCGTGTGGTTTTATCTTTGGGACTGTTCGGGCTTCAATAGTCTGCTACCTTGGCTATGTGAGCGCAAATGCGGTAGTATTCCTTGCCTGCAGGGCGCTGCATGGCGGACTTGAAAAGCTGCTGCCTTCAACCACCAGCAAGAGCTTGACTTCCGGAAAAGCGAAGCAGATATTGGATGCCAAATATCCCGCTTTCACTGTGTTTTTAGCGTCAATACTGCCGCTTATCCCAAACGGAACGATACCATATGTAGCTGCAAAGACCAAGATGAAGTTTTCTTCATTCATGCTTGCGGTTGCGATTGGATGCATTCCGACTGTCTATACCGTTTGTGCGGTCGGAGGAAGGCTGAACAAATTTGATTACCTGACTGCAGCTTTGATGTGCCTGCCGCTGATAGTTCTGGTCGTAATACTGTTCTGGCAAAAGAAGAATCTGATCATGCTGTATGAAAAGCTGCATATGAGGCTTCATAAAAACAAATCGGACAGTACGGACGATATTTGCGAAGCAGCGGCTCATACGGATGCTGCCGACTGCGACACAGATGAAACCGACTGAGTTGTGAGTAATGAAGAATAGAAATTTAAATTGATAGGGTTCCGCAATTTGATAGCGGAACCCGGTTTCTGTTTTATGTTATTTCATGACAGAATAATGAACTAACGCTGAACAAGCCTGACATTTGTAGTGTGTATCGTTTGTATCTTAACAGTTCTTGGCGCTATCAGCCTTGAAGCAAAGCGTTCACTGTAGATGCTCCATATGGTTTCCTGGGGGTTTTGCTCGGAGGCTCTGGCATCAAGGTTGGTTGCGACAATCGTTGCTTTTCCGGAATCCTGCCGCTGGCATAGTATGCTGAGGAGCGTCTCTATCGTAATATTCGGTATCATGGGCTCGGTACCAAGATCATCGATTATCAGCAGATCGGGGAAGATGAAGTCCGGCTTTTCACTCGGGTCAGCTCTCAATGTATCAAGGGTTAGCTGGATAAGCTTATTGGAACTTATCTTGAGAACAGAATAACCCCTCTTGAGGACCGCTCCGCCGATGCAGTTAACAAGGAACGTCTTTCCGACACCGGGTTCACCGATGTAGAGAAGATCACGCTTTTCGTTATCCGGAAAGTTCTGCGCATAGCAGATAGCCGCGTCGCGGATCTTGCTCATGGCATTCCTCTCGCCGGGGGTGCGCTGCAGATCCAGATCGAAGGCTTCAAAACATTGCTTAGGATCCAGGCCGGAGTCTTCAAAAAGAATGTTGATCGCAAGCTGATTGACGCAGCGGCACAGCTCATCGCCGATCCTACCGGTATCACGACAATCTCTGCAAACATATTGATGGTCAAGGTAGTCGGCAGGGAACCCATTTTCAACCAGCTTGCTATGCTTCTGAGCATCATAATCGGCTATCAGCATCTCCGCACTGTCATATATATTCTTTTGCGAGCCGTTGCCCATGAGACTGCGTCCAAGATCGAAGGTCATCGCCTTTATGTCTGAATCCAGCTGTCGAATCTCGGGCACACGGAAACAGACTTCCTCGTACCTGTCTGCCTCCAGCTTCTTCATTCTGCGCTTCCGTCGGAGCATTTCGTCGGATATAGCCTGCGCCAAGGCGGTTGTTCTAATCTTCATATACGTCTTCTCCAAAGTCTATACCAAGCTCAGCAAGCTGATCTGCAGAGTATGTGTGTTGTCTGTAACTTAGTGCGCGGTTGGTCTTTTTGCGCTGATTGCTTCCGATCGACGCGGTTTGCTTACTCAAAAAATCCTTTGCTCCGGATACCGTGCCGATGCCATTCTCATGCCAAGTATTCATTAGCTTTTTTAACTCAGAAAACGGACGCCCGGATGAGGACGAAAGCTCAGCTGCATAATACATAAGCTCGGGATCCATGCACCACTGCTTGTACCAAAGCTCGACCTGCTGTCTTTGCTCAACGGTCGAGCGGCGAGAGGCAAGCCCTGCGCGCACCAGTATCTGGTGAGTTAACTCCGCAATGAGATCCTGTTCGTGTGAAAGCTGCTGAACCATCTCAGCAGTAACGCTTCCGCTGTCATGATAGCTTTCAAGAATGGCGTCGAGATATTTGAAAGTGGGCCGGTCGCTCGATACAACCTCGCGGCAGGCAAGGTCAATGGCTTCATCGCTGAATCCCCAATCCTTCGTCCACTTGCGATAGAGCTCCGATTCATCCTCGGTCGGTCGGCGTGAAATGCGCCAGCGCTTTAAGATTGCGGCAGCGCCTGTCATGGATTCAAGCTCTATGGTGAAGCATTCATGAACCTGCTCATAGCTTAAATACCTTTCCGCCGCCAGTCTTTTGGCAATGGCGTCCATATAGTTAATGTTGACCCTCGACCCCTTTATTTCAATGCTGTGACGCACGATCTCAACCGCAGCATCGGGTTCGAAACGGAAGATATCCACCCAGTCATATATCTTTTGAAGCTCCCCGCCGCTCAGATTTCGGGTACCAAGCACCGCTTGCAGCTTTTTTACCAAATCGGCATATCGACCGGATGAAGAAGGCTCAGCCGCTCCCGTTCCGCAGATGTTAAGATACTGAATGTGTACCGAGCCGCTGTCAATGATACGCACCAATCCCTGCTTATTCAATACTCGATAGGCTTCCAGCACGGCCTCCGGGCTCAAACCGAGTGCGGTTTCAATGTCTGCCGAGTTTTCATCGGGAGATGAAGACAGCATAAGGCCATAGAGGTATACCTTGACCGCATCCCCGGAAAGGGATGGCAGAAAATCCGTTATGAAAGCATTATCCACCTCAGTTGAGGCATGGACAGGATGTTCCTTTGTAATGGTGAAATCAGACATAAGCAGCGCTCCGCGTTCGATAATACAGCATCAATTTTAGCATTCGAAAAAGGAAGTGTCAATCGCCGACGGAGAAAAACTGAAACAAAAAGGCGAACGAGTTCATTCGTCCGCCAAATGATAGAAATAGAAAATTATTCTTTGTGACAGCCGCAGCCGCAGTCTCCGTCATTGCAGCCGCATTCTTCATCATCGCAATCGCAGTCACAATCGCATTCGCAATCACAGTCGCAATCCTCTTCAAGAATTGTAGAAACGATCTCGATGAGGTTCTCCATGTCTTCATCTGCAGGGGGAACGAATTCTTCGGTATCATCTTCCTCATTGACAACGATCTTCATGATATAGACGCTGGTCTCACAGTCGCATTCCTCGTCCTCTGCGCATTCGCAGTTGTCGTTTGCGTCAACAAGGATTGCGTACTCATTGCCCTGATAATCAAAATAATCGATAACATCAAGCTCAAACTCGTTTCCGTCATCATCAACGAAGGTAACGAAATCTCTTTCTTCACAATCGCACATAGTGTATTTTACTCCTTAATTTAATGGGAAGCTTGCTTCCTCGGTAATTGTAACTTATCGCAAAACAAAATGCAAGCCTGATTTATGCTCAAAAAACGCAAAAAATGCCGAATTAACAGTATATTATCAATGACGCTTGAAAAATGAATGTTTTTGTATTATAGTTAATGCATGATTTTTCACGGAGGTAATTCAAGATGTGGAAAGAGTTTAAGCAATTCGCATTCAAAGGCAATGTAATGGACTTGGCCATCGGCGTTATGATTGGCGCAGCATTCCAAAGCATCGTAAAGTCGCTCGTTGATGATATTTTCATGCCCCTGTTTGGCCTGATACTCAATACCGCTACTTTGAACGCAAAGTATGTTGTCCTGAAGGGAGCCGACTTGGTTACCGAGGGAATGACGGCTGCGGAAGCGACCGCAGCAGGTGCGTCGGTTCTCACCTATGGTTCGTTTATTTCGGCGGTCATCAACTTTTTCCTGATCGCAGTTATAGTATTCTTTATTGTTAAGCTCATAAACAAGCTTAAGGATATCGGACATAAGCCCGTCGAGGAAGAAGCCAAGCCTGAGCCCAGGCTTTGCCCCTATTGCAAGAGCGTCGTTGCAGACGATGCGACCCGCTGCCCCCACTGCACCAGCATTCTTGATGCTCCTGTCCGGGAGGAATAATCGACTTTATAGATGAAGCGGAATATGCAAACGATTTGATTTGCATGGTTATTCCGCTTAAGATATGTTTATTGACAGAGAGGAAACCATAATGAGTCTTTACGATGGCTGGCAGGCCATGATGCAGGACACCGAAACGCCCGAGTTTGCGGAGTTCTGGAACACTTATATCGCAACGGAAAAGGAAGCATATCGCAAGATACTTTCCGATACAGCCGTAATCTTTTCCGGAAAAGCTTCCGAGCTGGCCGAAACCTTCGGCATGGATGAAAGGATATTTGCCGGATTTCTTGATGGGATCAACGACAGCCTTACAGAACGCATCAATGTTCCTTCCGTTGAAGCCGATACTGAGATTACGCTGAGCATTGACTTTGAAAAGCTGTACTACAATATGCACGCAGCAAAGGCGGATTGGCTCTATAACCTTAAGGAATGGAACGGAGTGCTGACAGAGGAAAAGCGCAAGGAGATCACCAAGCAGTACAGGCTGGCAGGCCAATATATCAATAATGGCCCAAAGGTCGGCCCAAACGATCCCTGCCCTTGTGGAAGCGGAAAGAAGTATAAAAAGTGCTGCGGAAGAACGCAGGACTGATCAAATGACAAATAATATGGGACGCGGCAGTCGGCTGCGTCCCTTGTGCTTTATACATGATTCCTGCCCACGGCATATACGGCCGGATGGCTCCGATATCTGCTTTCGGTTATCCTTTCTCTCTTTATTTCTTTATCACCAAGGTAAAATACCTTATAAGACTCATATACGCTTCCGGTCACAGCCGGAGTGATGAGCAGCGTCTCTCCGTATGGCAGTTCAAAATCGTCATAGAATTCCGCTTCTCCGGGAAGTATTGAATCCTTGAATTCGCTGATAAGCTCGATCCTGTCATAATCATCTGACAATTCTGAGCCATAGATCTCGCAAACCAGTCGCCCGTTCTCTGCCCACATAAATATATATATATCGCTTGGCGTGTTGTTCCTTATTACCAAATCGAGAGTTCCTTCGCTTATTGCTGCGTCAAGTCCTGCAGGCACATATGGAACGGGTTTGGAATGGTTGAACCTTGTTGGCACCGAAAGATCGGCTTTTAACGCTGCATTGTAAAGCGTGGTGCTTACCTGGCAGATACCTCCGCCGTATTGATCTTCCGATTCCAAGCCACCGTTAATATAAGCCTCCGCCATCTTCCAACCGTTTTCCTCGGTGCGTGGGCCCAATACCTCTCCGAAGCTTAACGTCTTATCGGGGCTAAGAATGTAACCGTTGATAAGTGAAGCAGCTTTTGCAAGATTAAACGATCTGTTTTCATTCCATTGGTTGAACTCAGTAGCACATCTTCCCCGAAGCTTGGGAAGCTTGACCATTCCGACGCATGCTTCGACCTCAGTCATGCATATCTCTATGCTCGTCAGCCCCTCGAGTATCTGCTTTTTAGCCTTCGCTTCATCCATTTCAAGCCCGCTTTTTCCCTTAATAATGCTGAAGCTCGGAGACCGATCGCCCATGTCCTTCACTTTGATGCGTTCGGGTTCGGACTCGATATTGATGATTTCAGCTATTTTTTCAAGGGCACTATCCAACCTTTCGTCATCAACGGGAAGGGCTGCGATTTGATAGCGGCCAGATACTCCTTCTGCTGTTTTTAGAATTCTATCCAGATCGCTCATTACGGTAATGTCGGATGCGGTCAGCGTAAAACTCCTGTCATCAAGAAGGAGGGTGCATTTATAGGCATTAATCAATTCCGTCTCGGCTTTATGAAGCGCTTCAATCGCTTCAATCTTTGTCATACCTGAAATATCTACCCCGGAAACATATGTTCCATACGCGTATGCAAACTCAGAAGCAGCAGTTGGCTTCTCGCTTGGAATATCCGAAGCCGGAGCAAGGCTGTTGTCAGGAACAGGAGAGCCATGCGGATCATTACAACTGCTGCACCCGACCAAGGAAGCCAAGAGGAATATCATTATCGATAGGATTATTTTTCTATATTGCTGCATTACGACCTCACATTGGTATTTATCGTATAATAGCCTGTTCCAATTCGTTTGATTTTATGATATAATAGCCACATGGCTTCTGAATTAAAACTGATAAATGCATATATGACAATTGCAATGGATGAAGCAAAGGCGGCCGCCGAGCTTGATGAGGTTCCTGTCGGAGCCGTGATCGTCAGAAACGACGAGGTGATCGCAAGAGCGCATAACCTTGTCGAGACAAGGCAGGATCCGACGGCGCATGCCGAGATGCTTGCGCTTAAAGAAGCATCGGACAAGCTTAATACAAGAAGACTATCGGATTGTACTATGTATGTTACGCTTGAACCGTGCGCAATGTGCATGGGTGCTATCATAGGGTATAGGATAGGCGCACTGGCTTTTGGCGCATTTGACCAAGCCGCAGGCTGCTGCGTGTCCAAAACAGAGCTTCCCGAACTGCTGAACTATCGGATACAGTATATTGGCGGAATGCTTGAGGATGAGTGCAAAACACTGCTGTCGATTTTTTTTCAGCAAAAACGATGAATAGGTTATCATTTCCGTGCGTTCAAATGTATCTGAAAGCACGGTCGGATAAATAACAAACGGAGGTAGACCATGAAGAAAACCATCAAGAGCATCTTGTGCATCGCAATGATTGCATTTATGGTGTTCACAGCGGCAAACGTGAGCGCATTGACTACGCAGTGCAGCAGCGCATACATAGATTGCGGCACTACAGAGAATCAGGTCACAGCCCAAAAATGTGACCCCAATGAGATCGTTCCTATCATCGTAAAGCTCAAGGATCAGCCGATCCTTGCGGTTACCGAAAACGGAACGAAGAAAGCAGGCGAGCTCAGGAGCGAGCTTCTTGCAAAGCAGGACAAGGTCGTAAACGAGATCAACAGCCTGACCAAGAGCAGCATAAGCGTTAAATATCACTATGTAATGCTCTTCAATGGTTTCTCGTTTGAAGGCGAATACCGTCTGATTGATGAGATAAAGTCGCTTCCAGGTGTTGCTGACTGCTATCGCAGCGAAGTTTACGCCCTTCCCGATGATATTGACGAGGAGGATACCAGGCTCAGCTCCAGCGTTGGATACATCAATGCCGACGACCTTTGGTCCCTCGGCTATACCGGACAGGGACAAACCATCGCAATAATTGATACCGGCATTAAAAAGACGCATTCCAATTTCTCAACGGCTCCCACCGATCCCCATTTTAGCGAATCGTCTATTCAGAGCATTCTTGACGGAAATGAGCTGTGCGCAGAGCAGCGTTACAACGGTACTCTATCCGGCAGTAATCTCTATTACAGTGCAAAGATCCCTTACACATTCAACTATGTAACGGGTACGACCGATGTCGGACATTCGACTGCCAACAGTGATCACGGAACCCATGTTTCCAGCATAGCTGCGGGCTACGACACAACTGTTAAAGGCGTTGCATACAACGCTCAGATCGTCTCAATGCAGGTGTTCAACAATGGCGAGGGCGAGTGGGTAGATATCCTTGCAGCACTCGAAGACTGTGTGTATCTGCAGGTTGATGCGCTCAACATGAGCCTTGGTTCAGACTGCGGATTTTCAACTTCCGATGAAGATGTTGAACTCGTATATGCGCTCCTTGCGCAGACAGGCATAAATGCAGCAGTTGCAGCCGGAAACAGCGAAGCGGCGGGCAGCGGCAACAATTTCAACGGGAACCAACCCACATTCAATATCGATAACGGCGTTGTTTCCGATCCCGGTTCACTCTACGGCTCACTGTGTGTTGCATCCAGCGAAAAGAACAATCAGTTCGATCCCTCAAGCTTCTCCAGCTGGGGTTCAACATCCGACCTGAGGATAAAGCCAGAGATTATGGCTCCCGGCGGCAGCATCTATGCTGCTACCGATTCCGGCTACTCCTATTCCAACTATGGAACCAAGAGCGGCACTTCAATGGCTACTCCGCATATCGCAGGCAGTATGGCCCTTGTACATCAGTATGTTAACGCAAATTTCCCGAATCTTTCGGCAGCTGAGCGCACCGCAATGGTCAACACTTTGCTGATGTCCACGGCAGTACCCAGCATGGTCTACACCACGCCGAGGTCCGTACGTCTTCAGGGCGCAGGTCAGGCAGACCTGATCGCAGCGATCTCGACCAAGGCATACCTTGATGTTGAAGGCTGCAGCCGCCCCAAGCTCGAACTGGGCGATGATCCCGAGCGCACCGGAATTTTTGACTTGAGCTTTGATGTTGTCAACTTCGGCAGCACCGCACTCACATACACTGTTGACGTGTATGTTACCACCGAGGGCACCAATACCGGCTCATTCTCTGGACAATCGGGTTACTATATGACCAATAGCCCCTATAACATCACCGACAACGTGGATATCACCAAGCCCACTACCATAACCGTACCTGCGGGCCAGACTGTTACCGTCAACGTTACAATTGATGTTAACCGCTATGCGGCAAGCCTTGACGATAAGTTCCCTGTAGGCGCTTATATCGAGGGCTATGTACGCCTGATGGGCGATGTCAACTTGACCATGCCTTATCTCGGCTTCTATGGCGATTGGCACTATGCAAGCGTATTTGATCGAGCATACTATTATGATGTATACCTTGGAAACACTACCGCTTATCCTGCGGAGTGGGGAATCAACAGTGCAGGCTCCTCCATCGGCAGTTCATATGTCGAATTTGGTATGAACCCCTTTACCGCCACCGAGAACTTCCTACTTGACCGCGCCAGCATAAGCCCGAACGGCGACGGAAAGATGGACGCTATTGATACGGTGTACACATATCTTTTGAGGAACTGCGGAGTATTCGAATACTCCATCTATGATGCAGAGACCGGAGAAGAGTATTTCAATCTGCCCATTCCCTGGGAGCGTAAGTGCTATGAAAACAGCTGGTATGTAACCCCAAGGCCCGTTGGCTATTATGACTCCAATGCGATAACCCCTTGGTATGCCGAAGGAATTGAAGACGGTACAACCGTCATCCTCCGCATGACGGGCTATCTTGACTCATTCCGCGAATTCGATCCCGAAGACAATGAGAATGCGGTTTGGGAGATCCCTGTTACTATTGACAGGTCCGAGCCCGAGATCGTTTACTGGAATTTGCAGGATGGCGAACTGCTCATCTATGTTCGCGATAATCACTATGTTTCCTATGTAGGCGCATATTCCAACGCTTCCTGCACCACGCTTATCGACGGAGTTGCGGTTGAAGAGAACCAGCGCGGCATGATGTCCATGATATCGCTGAATGTTGGCAACAGGGATCAAGTCTATGTCAAGGTTGGCGACTATGCTTATAACTTCATAACTCAGTCCATATCTGGCGAAGGAGGTTCCCTTGAACCCATCGACCTTGAGGGAATTAACATCAATGAGCAGAATGCAGAGGTATTCGAGGGTTCAAGCACCACGCTAAATATCGTAAGAACTCCCATTGACGCAAACAACTTCACTATGGCTTGGACTTCCTCCAACGAGAACATCGCAACGGTCAGCGGAGGACTCACCAAGGCGACCGTTACCGGCGTTTCCGAGGGTACTGTTACCATAACGGCGACAGCGACCGACAAGCGGACCAATGAAGTGTTTACAGCAACCGCAACCGTCATCGTTAATGATTATCCCTCTCTTGATGAGGCACTGAATGCATCCGGCTTTAACTTCCACTTTAACAGCAGCGGAAGCTATGCTTGGGAGATCGATATGATAGGCGATAGGGTTGCAGGCAAGAGCACCAATCAGGAGAACGCAAGCAGTCAGTCCACAGTTACGATGGATTCCATAACGCTCAGCGCAGGAGACAAGCTCAGGTTTGACTGGCTGGTCAGCAGCGAAAGCAATTATGATTTCCTCAAATTCTATGTAAACGGCAGCATGGTGCAGCAGATAAGCGGCGAAGTCGGCTGGACGACCGTTACCTATACCGTTCCCAGTGATGGCAACTACATCTTCAAGTGGTCCTACGAGAAGGATGGATCCGTAAACAGGAATGAGGACACCGGCTGGGTGGACGAAGTCAGGATAGAATACGTCAATCCGCCCGAACCGGTCAATGACGGTGACGTAAACCGCGATGGATATGTTGATATTCAGGATGCAATACTGGTACTCAGGCATGCCATGAGCATTTCAGAACTTACTGCAGAGCAGCAGCTTATTGCGGATGTCAACGGTGACGGATTTGTCAATACAAGCGACGCTTTAATGATCGAGCGCATAGCAATGGGCATCGCTTCATAAGGATGTACCTTTGAATGTGGCCGAATGATAGAAAATTTCTGCTCATATCGGCCGAACTGACAGAACAGCAGCGGTAAACCGAGGATCAAATCTTTGATATCTGTTTACCGCTGTGTGTGGTTTATTGTATTATTGACTCGTTCGGCGTTCAGAGCACGGAACGAATAATACGCTTTTGATGATAGGAAGAATCTGAAGAAGAATATGGGTAGTATAAAAGCGATCATGTTTGCTCTGCTGGCAGCGGTGTTTTATGCGATCAATGTGCCCGTTTCAAAGCTGCTCCTGAATAATGTTGGCCCTGCAATGATGGCGGCATTTCTATACCTAGGAGCCGGAATAGGCATAGGGCTGATGTCGGTATTTAAGGGGAAGAGTAAAGAAAAGACGGAAAGCCTATCAAAAGGCGATCTCCCCTATGTGATTGGTATGGTTGTCCTTGACATTGCTGCGCCTATTCTTTTGATGCTGGGGATAAGCTGCGGTTCTTCCTCAAACGCATCGTTGATAGGTAACTTCGAAATTGTTGCAACGACTGTGATTGCCTTCTTCGTGTTCAAAGAGGTGGTCACAAAACGACTGTGGGCGGCGATCGCATTGATAACCCTATCAAGCATCATCCTGTCATTTGACGGAGCTGACGCACTGCGGTTTTCGCTTGGCTCGCTGCTTGTGATTCTGGCAACCGTTTGCTGGGGTTTTGAGAACAACTGTACCAGAAAGATTTCTTCAAAGGATACTTATGAAATAGTAATCATCAAAGGAATATTCTCCGGCCTTGGCTCTCTTGGAATCGCACTGATTAAGCGAGAAAGTTTTCCGGAAATCGGCTATATCGCAGCTGCACTTGCGCTGGGCTTTGTTGCGTACGGCCTTAGCATTTTCCTTTATGTTAGGGCGCAGAGCACCCTCGGAGCAGCCAAGACAAGCGCATATTATGCGGCCGCTCCGTTCATAGGCGCATTCCTCTCGTTTGTCCTTTTGCGAGAAAAACTATCCTGGATGTATTTAGCGGCGTTGGCGGTCATGATAGCCGGCTCTGCGCTGGTTGTTGCAGATACGCTGATACGGAATCATGCGCATATGCACCGGCATACGTTTACCCATACGCACGATGGGTCAACGCATACGCATGTGATTACGCATATGCATGCGCATAATCATTATGTTACGGACAACAGGCATGGTCATCATCATACAAGGGCAGAGCTTGAACGCGAACCCGGAGCAGTACATCAGCAAGGATAAATAAAGAATGTTAGGGGTGTACGAATACTGTCGAAAAGCTTTGAATTGAAAGGGGGCAGTACATTTGGACGTTGTTTTTGTTAATCCGGGAGTGGAATACATGATGCGGCGAATTTCGGAGATTCAAACCGAAGCTGAAACGAATTTTTGGGTAGAGCCTATATTCTATTTTTATCCGCAGCTTGATAAAGCCTATGCTAAGAGTCTCTCGTTATCTGAACGCAGGGATTATATTGAGCGCACTTTGCGATCTGTCTATGTCACTATAAAGGACACGATCGATGAAAAGGTTGGATCGTACTCAAGACATTGGAATGCTTGCAAGGATCAGATAACTGCCGCACTGTCCGACGCTTTAGGCGTCGGTTGTTCTGAGCTATTCAACGATCTGCGGTGTAATATCAGCATGAATCCAATCGAACCACGATTTTTAACGGAAAGAAGCTTTGATATCTTTTATCTTAACAGCGAAAGAGGCGCCATTGGTGAGTGCATACATGAGATTATACACTTCGTATGGTTTTATGTATGGAACATGTTGTTCGGAGATAGTTATGACGAATACGAACGCCCGTCTATGAAATGGATATTAAGTGAAATGGTAGTTGAGTCCGTGATGAAAGATGACAGGCTAAGCTCCATAAATCCCTACTTCCTTAGAGAAAACGGTGGTTGTATCTATCCATATTTCTTCGACATGAAAATAGATGGCATCATGATTCTAGACACTATTTATGATATGTTCAAAAACCAAAGTATCAAAGATTTTATGAAAAACAGTTATGCCTATTGTCGAGAACATGAAGCAGAAATACGAACTCATATAGAAAAATCGGAAAGCAGCTGCTGAATATGAAAAGTTGACCGTTGGCGCACAGCATATGCTGTGCCGACGGTCTTTTTATTCTCTTGCTCCCAAAACTAACCGCTATAACGGTTATTTTGAAACCGTTGGAGAATTAGACTTTTGAGGCATATCTGGGATTCAGGCTATGCATGAACAAATCCGATATATCCAAAAAAGACTTTAGAATGAACACATAAAAATAGGCAAGGGCTGCATTTTGAATGTCGGCGGCCAAGATTTCGTTTGGCAATTCCGGTTGAAATAATCTGCAAATCATGTTAAAATCTCAAAAGTGAATATCGGAGGATGAAGCTTTGAGAAGAACATTGGCTTGGATTTGCATTGCGCTTGTGACTATAGCGTTCATATTGCTTAGTCTCGTTTTGATTCTGAAGATCGATGTGATAATACCTATACTGTTGTTTGTGGTCGCCTTTATCATGTTCCTTATGATAAAGCGAATGCCGACCGATGAGCAGCGCAAGCAGGATATGGAAACGCATGAACATGCCTTCTTCGATACGGAAGAGGCGCTTGCGAGCGAAGATCAGAATAATAAGAGTAAAGAGAAGAAAAAGAAGCATAGATGAATACCATGAAAAAGACAGACAAAAAACCCTCCAATCTAAAGCGATTTATCAGCTATTATAAGCCCCATCTCGGCCTGTTTGTGTTGGACATGTGCTGCGCTCTGTTCATCTCATCGGTCGATATCGTCTATCCGCTGATCTCAAAGACAATACTCAACGAATATCTGGCTCCGGAAAACCCGCAGTACAGAGCATTTTTCATTCTCATCGGGGTATGCGTGGTAATGTACCTATTGCGCACGACTGCATCATATATTGTTACCTACTATGGGCATAGGTTAGGCGTAAGCATCGAAGCGGACATGCGGCATGACGCATTTTCGCATATGCAGAAGCTTGGATTCAGCTTTTACGATAAATCCAGAACCGGTAAGCTAATGGCAAGGTGCACGACCGACTTGTTCGATGTAACCGAGCTTGCTCACCATGGCCCCGAGGATGTGTTCATTTCGATGCTGACATTCCTGGGAGCGTTTATCGCCATGCTGTTTATCGAATGGCGGCTTGCGCTTGTGCTCATTGCATTTGTTCCGCTGATGCTGCTGTTCGTGATGAAGCTTAGAAAGAGGATGAATGAGACCTCAAGGCGTGTTAAGGAAAGCACTGCGCGCATCAATACGGATATTGAATCATCGATCAGCGGTTCAAGAGTGGCGAAGGCGTTTAACAACGAGGAATACGAGGTCGAAAAATTTGTCAACGGCAACAAGGTCTACGTTAAGTCCAAGACCATGTATTATAAGACCATGGGCGCATTCCAGGCCGGTATGGAGTTCTTTACCTCTATACTGAATCTTGTCGTGCTTGCGGTAAGCGGACTGCTCATAATGACAGGAAATATGCAGCTTACAACACTGGTCGTTTTCCTGCTATATGTGTCATCGTTCATTACACCTATTAGAAAGCTCGCCGCATTTGCGGAGCAGTACACGATGGGCATGGCCGGGTTTAAGCGATTCACCGAGCTGATGGATACCGAGCCGGATATCGTTGACGAACCGGGCGCAGCTGAACTTAAGAATGTCAAAGGAGATATTTGTTATGACCATGTAAGCTTTGCTTACGGCAAGGATCTGGAGAATGTTCTTTCTGATATCACTTTGAATATCGGCGCCGGTCAGACTGTTGCGCTGGTAGGCCCTTCGGGCGGCGGCAAGACGACACTGTGCCATTTGCTGCCGAGATTTTACGATATTTCCGAAGGAAGGATAACAATTGACGGCAACGATATTAAGAGCGTTACGCTCGAATCCCTAAGAAGGAATATCGGCATCGTTCAGCAGGACGTATTCCTTTTTGCGGCATCCGTAAAGGATAACATCCGCTACGGCAGGATAGATGCGACCGACGAGGAGATAGTGCGTGCGGCTATTGCTGCCGAGATACACGATGATATTATGAACATGCCCGACGGCTACGATACCATCGTCGGCGAACGCGGCATTACGCTCTCCGGAGGACAGAAGCAGAGGGTATCCATCGCCAGGATCTTTCTGAAGAACCCTCCGATACTCATCCTTGACGAAGCTACCAGCGCTCTCGATTCCGCAACCGAAGCAAGGATAACGGAAGCCTTTGAGCGGCTTAGCAAAGGAAGGACGACTCTCATCATCGCGCACAGGCTATCGACCGTAAGAAGAAGCGATAAGATAATTGTTATTGATGAACACGGCATAGTTGAGTCGGGTACGCATGATGAGCTTATCGCCCTGGATGGCGAATACAAAAAGCTAAACGATGCACAGAACAGGTTCTACGCATAGAACCTGCTGGAAACATCGAATCATTGAATAATACATTGGAGGAAAATATGGAATACATCATTGAACAACTTAAATCCGTTATGGCTATCGACAGTCCGACCGGCTTCACGAGGAAGGCCGCCGAGTATACCATGAATGAGCTGCGCACACTCGGCTATCAGCCACAGATGACAAAAAAGGGCTGCGTGCTCTGCTGCCTGGGCGGCGAGGGTGATGCCGTTGTGTTCTCAGCTCATCTCGATACCCTTGGCGCAATGGTTGCCGAGGTTAAGGGCAACGGAAGGCTGCGCCTCACCAGAATCGGCGGCATGAACGCCAACAATGCCGAATGCGAGAATGCAAGGGTTTACACTCGTGACGGTAAGGTTTTTGAGGGCTGCTTCCAGATGAACGATCCGTCCATCCATGTCAACGGAGATTACAGCACGCAGAAGCGCGATTACGACGGCATGGAGCTGGTGCTGGACGAAAAGGTATTTTCTAAGGATGATACCAAAAAGCTTGGCATTGAGGTCGGCGACTATGTTTGCTTTGATCCGCGCACTAAGGTCACTGAGTCAGGCTATATTAAGAGTCGTTTTCTCGATGATAAGCTGAGCGTGGCGATCCTTCTGGGCATTGCAAGGGAGATAAAGGAAAAGAATCTCAAGCTTACAAGAAAGGTCTATATCTATATAACCGTATTTGAAGAGGTGGGTCACGGCTGTTCAAGCGGAATCCCCGATGATGCATGCGAGATAATAAGCGTTGATATGGGATGCGTAGGCAATGGCCTTGAATGCAAGGAGCACCAGGTTTCTATCTGCGTCAAGGATTCCCATGGCCCGTACCACTATGAACTCACATCAAGGCTTGTCGAGCTTGCCAAAAAGCACGAGCTGGACTATGCGCTTGATGTCTATCCGTTCTATGGATCGGATGCCGACGCTGCGCTCGATGCAGGTTATGACCTTCGCCACGGTCTGATCGGAGCGGGCGTTTATGCATCCCATGGGTATGAACGTTCTCATATCGATGGGGTGAGAAACACCTTTGAACTGGTCAAAGCATATATTACAGAGTAAAACATGGAATAGAGTTTTTATATTGGCCGAATTTGGCCGTATGCGCGTAAAAACTCTATTATTTTACATAATAGACATGGAATTGTGGCAAAGATGTTAACAAGTCTGATTCCCAGGACAGGGATTTTGACACCGCTTTGCCGGAGCTGTACACTTATTGAAGTGAGCAGGGCTTAAAAATTATCAGCAGCGAAGGGTCATAGTGCTCCGACCCAATATCAAGAAAGGTGGCTATATAATGAGTAAAATCAGCTACTACAAAAGAGAAGCACTTCCGTTGGAAATGCACAAGGTATGCATCGTTCAGAAAACCTCCATCCTTCCGGTGGAGGAGAGGGTGAAGGCGATACGCCGCGCGGGGTTTAATTCCTATCGTATGCAGGCGGACGACTGCTATCTGGATATGCTTACCGACAGCGGAGTTAATGCCATGACGAATGAGCAGCTTGGCGCGATGATGATAGGGGACGACGCCTATGCAGGGAGCGTTACCTATCGCAGACTCAGCGAAAAGATAAAAGAGATATTCAACAAGGACTATTTCCTTCCCGTTCACCAAGGCAGGGCCTGTGAGCATATGCTCGCGCTTGCCTATGTGAAGCCGGGCTCGATCGTGCCGATGAACTTCCAGTTCGGAACATCGATCGGCAAGATTAAATACTGCGGCGGAGACTATGTTATCTGCCTGCAGGAGGAAGGATTTGACAAGCAGAGCGAAAATCCGTTCAAGGGTGATTTTGACCTCGAAAAGCTTGAGCGTATACTCATAAGCGAGCATGACCGCATTGCGTTTGTACGCATTGAAGCCGGAACGAACCTTATCGGCGGACAGCCCATTGCGCTTGACAATATGCTTGCCGCCGCCGAGCTGTGCAGGAAGCATGGAATACGCTCGGTGCTCGATGCAAGCCTCCTCCAAGATAATCTCTACTTCATCAAAACACGCGAAGAAGCGTACAAGGATATGAGTATCAGGCAGATCGTGAGGATACTCTCCGACGCTATGGATATCATCTATTTCTCCGCACGCAAGCTTGGCTTTGGCAGGGGAGGCGCTATCATACTCAACGATGAGGAACAGTTCGAGTATATCAAGACCTTTGTATCGAGCTTTGAAGGCTTTCCAACCTTTGGCGGCATGAGCGTTAAAGAGATGGAGGCGATAAGGGTCGGACTTGATGATACGATGGACGAAGACATAATCTCCCAGGGTCCTGAGTTTATTCACTATCTTTGCGAACAGCTTGAGGATGCCGGAATTCCGGTCGTTACTCCTGCCGGCGGTCTTGGCTGCCACCTCGATGCCATGAAGTTTGTTCCGCATATCCCGAGGAACCAGTATCCGGCCGGCGCTTTGCAGGCGGCTGTATACATTGCTTCCGGAGCAAGGGGAATGGAACGCGGAGCGATAGACGAGCCTTGGGACGATCCGGAGGTTGAGCCCTATGGCGCAATGGAGCTGGTTCGCCTTGCGGTACCAAGAAGAGTCTATACCATTTCTCAAATGAATTATCTGATCGATAGGATATGCTGGCTGTATGATAACAGAGAGCTTATCGGGGGCCTAAAATTTGAAACCGAGGGACCGCATCAGTTCTACGATGCATTAAACTCCATAGGCGATTGGCCTGAAAAGCTTGCAGCTAAGTTCAGAGAAGATTTTGGCGAATCCCTATAATCATGCGTAAAGAATATCGACCCGGCGGAGCGTTCCGTCGGGTCGGTTGGTATTTTCGAAGGTTTATTTGAGCTTAATGGCTTTCAGTCTCAGCGCATTTGTAAGCACCGTTACTGAACTCAGACTCATAGCAAGCGCGGCGAACATCGGATTGAGCAGTGGTCCGCCAAAGGCGTGCAGAAGTCCTGCCGCAATAGGGATACCCAAACAGTTATACGCAAACGCCCAGAACAGGTTTTGCTTGATTATGCGAAGCGTAGTCCTGGAAAGCCTGATGGCATTACTTATGCCCCCAAGCTCGCCCTTTGCCAGTACGATATCCGCACTCGCAACCGCAACATCGGTGCCGGTGCCGATTGCAATGCCTATATCGGCTGCCGCAAGTGCGGCTGCATCGTTGATTCCGTCACCAACCATGGCCACATGCTTTCCGTGTTCACTAAGCTCACCGATGAAGGCGTTCTTATCTTCGGGCAGGCAGTAACTTTTGATATTGTTTATCCCGACTTGAGCCGCGACGTTTTTGGCGGTGCGCTCATTATCTCCCGTCACAAGCCAAACATCTATCCCTGCGTCACGAAGCTGAGCGATAGCATCCTTTGAATCCGGTTTTACAGCATCTGCGACGCCGATGATTCCGCAGTAGCACCCATCCACTGCAAGCATGAGCGGAGTAGAGCCTGAGTCGGTAATTTCACCGAGCGCAGCCTTATCGAAATCTATCTTGTTTTCGACCATCAGTCTCTCGTTGCCCACGAGCACCTTTTTGCCGTTGACCGATGCCTCTCCGCCTCGTCCGACAAGCGCTGTATAGCTTTCGGGTGGGGAAAATGCTATTCCCTTATCGGAAACATATTTTGTGACCGCAGCGGCAAGCGGATGCTCGCTGCCGGATTCTGCAGATGCAAAAACTCTTAAAAACTCCTCGCTGTCCATATTGTGCGGAATTGTCCGCATGACCTCGGGCTTTCCGCAGGTAATGGTTCCGGTCTTATCAAGGACGATAGTGTCCACATGGCAGGTGTGCTCAAGGGCTTCACCGTTTTTGATGAATATTCCCATTCCTGCGCCGCGTCCCATTCCTACCATTATCGCTGTCGGCGTTGCAAGTCCGAGCGCACACGGGCAGGCAATTACAAGCACGGATACCATTATCTTGATAGCAACACCGATGGTTTCGCCTACAAACAGCCAGATGAGCGCGGAAACGATGGCTATTACGGTGACGGTTGGAACAAAAACTCCGCTGATCTTATCCGCAAGCCGTGCGATGGGCGCTTTACTGCCCTGAGCTTGCTCGACCATTCTAATCATTCCGGCAAGCACGGTATCATCGCCGACACGTTCGGATACATAGATAAAGCTGCCGTTCATGTTAACGCTTCCGCCGACGACGCTGTCGCCGACATTCTTGTCAACGGGAATGCTCTCGCCGCTCAGCATCGATTCGTCAACGCTGCTGTAACCTTCCACGATCTTGCCGTCAACAGGAATGCGTTCGCCCGGCAGGACCCTTATCCTTTCTCCTACCACGATCTCATCGGCGTTGATCATCTTCTCGCTGCCGTCCTTAAGCACGATCCTTGCGGTATCCGGGGTAAGTCCGATCAGAGCGGCAACAGCGTCGCCGGTCTTGGCTTTAGCGCGCTGTTCGAGGTATTTGCCGAGCATGACCAGCGTGATTATCACTCCGGCGGATTCGTAATACAGCCCTTCGTGCATCATTTCATGATGTCCCATGAAGATCATAACGGTGGAATAGATAGAGTACCCTATGGCTGCAATAGTTCCAAGTGCGATAAGGGAGTCCATGTTTGGATGAAGCATGGCAATGGCTTTGAAGCCGCGAACATAGAAGCCTCTTCCGGCATAGATGACCGGAATGAGAAGGATTATCTGAACCAGCGAAAAGACCTTGGGAGCTGTCATAAACTTTGGTATCGGCAGTCCCACCATATGTCCCATTGATATGTAGAAAAGGGGAATTGTGAATGCAAGCGCAATAATTAGGTTTTGCTTGCGCTGCTTCATGTCTTTCCTCCGCCGTTCGGACTCGAGCAGCGACTGTTTTTTTATCGATTCTACATTTGAAATAGTAAAACCGGTCTTTTCTACCGCAGCAAAAACAGCGGGGGACAGATCGGTTTCGCTCCGCACCGTCAGCCGTTCAGTCGATAGATTTACGCTTGCGGCATCTACCCCTTGTACCCTGCGCACAGCGCGTTCTACCGATGCCGAGCAGGCAGCACAGGTCATGCCGCCAATCGAATATTCCTTGATCATGAAAACACATCCCTACATTGTTTATAAATCCAGTCCGATTTTACAACATTATTCTGCACTGCGCAAGCCCTGTTTATAACATCGCTGCGCGAATGCTCAATAGCCAAACTGCATACCATTTCATATGAGAAATGATTTGCAAACAACTGTTGGAGAAGTTAATCAAAAACAGAAGAGGGCAAGGACTTCGAGGCTCTCGCTTCTTAACGATGCGGAAAAGCCATGCATCAGATGGTGGGGCGGAGAGCTGATGGAGGTCGAAAACCATTGCGGAGTGCTGGAGTTTACGCAAAACTGCATCAGACTGTATTCAAAACTCGGTATTCTAAGAATTGAGGGGAGAAATATGGATATCAGGCTTGCGGACTGTGAATCGGTAATAATCTATGGGGAGATCTGCGGATTGTTCTACGAAAATCTAAAGAATAAGGGATAACCGTATATGAAACAGTGGAAATTTCTCTCAGGTTATGTTAGAATAGGTATTAGGGGGACAAGGGTCGAGCGTACCGTCAATGCTTTGATCGCTGAAGGGATTGCCGTTCACGACATCATTAAGCTCGACGGTAGATCGCTTACTGCTTATATTCGAACAAAAAAACTGCCTGCGGCAAAAGAAATTGCCGAAGACTGCGGATGCGAGCTCAAGCTGATAGCTGAAACGGGGTTGACGAAAGCCAAGCACCTTATTTTGTCGAGATTATCCCTGTTTGTTACACTCATGCTGGGGCTTACAGCTTTGTCAGTCATGTCACGGCTTGTTTTGTTTATTGAAATAGACGGCTGCGATGTGATAGACAGGGAGAATGTCAGCACTGTACTTGCAGAATCGGGCATACATATCGGAATGCATTTGCACGAAATCGATTATCTGCTTGTTAGGGAAAACCTGCTGAGAATGGACGAGCGTATTTGCTATGCGGACATCAGGCCGAACGGCGTATTGGTGAAGGTCGTCATTCGTGAAGCGAACTCCATAGTTGATAAGGACGATGATACTACCCCTGCCAGCATTTATGCAGATAAGGATTGTACAATAATATCCATAGTTGCCGAGGACGGAAGGGCTTTGGTGACAAAGGGACAGACGGTAAAGCGCGGTACGCTGCTAATAAGCGGAGATATCACCCCAGAGGGAAGCGAAAGCAATGTTTTTGTACGGGCAAAGGGAGAGATAATTGCCGAGGTCGCATATAGATTCACTTCTGTTGTCGAGCCTATGGCAACAAAGCTTATCAGGAGCGGAAACAGCCTGACGATCAACCGCATCGAGGCTTTGTTCGTCAGTGTTACAAGCAGTATTCCGTATCGGGATTATGAGCAGGAGTTTGGAAGCCAAAGGGTGCTTACGCCTGCTGGTATTCCGGTAACCGTCACGGAAGGGACGGCATATGAGCTCATACCCGGTGAAGCGAAGCTCTCAAGAGACGAGATGGAACAGCAGGCTTCATTCCTTCTCGAGGAAAAGCTCAAAAGAGTGGTTCCCGGCGATGCGAGAATAACCGCAAAGAAAACCGAGTACATCATACAGGATGACGGAACCATGCTTGCCATAATGAACATAATAACGATAGAAAGCATTGGATGCGCCCGATGCATCCAAACCGAATAGTATTGTGAAAGGGGCCGAATGATTCGGCGATTACAGATGGAAGAAAACTATAGCACCACGGTCGAGATCGAATCTATGGACGAGATAATCAGGCTGTTTGGAGCCTTTGACGAAAACCTCAAGGTGATAGAAGCTGAAACGGGCGCGGCGATCCGCTCGGATTCCGAGAGCATCATCATTGAAGGCGAGGAGGAAGCGGTACAGATCGCCGCAAGCGTAGTTGAAAAGCTGCTTGCGCTCATCAGAAGAGATGAAAAAATAGACAGGGGCAGAATTCGCTATGCTATCGATCTTGCAAGAGAGGGCAACTCGGACCTGATATTGGAGCTTGCAGACGATGTTATTGCGTTTACCAACAGGGGCAAGCAGATCAAATGCAAGACTATTGGCCAAAAAAGGTACATTAATGCTCTCAAACGCAGGACGGTAGTCTTTGGAGTCGGTCCGGCAGGCACGGGCAAAACATATCTTGCAGTCGCCATGGCGGTGCTTGCGTTTAAGAATAAGGAGGTTTCGAGGATAATCCTCACAAGGCCTGCGGTAGAGGCCGGAGAAAAGCTTGGCTTCCTGCCCGGCGATCTTCAAAACAAGGTCGATCCGTATCTGCGCCCGCTTTATGATGCGCTATACGATTTCCTGGGGGCGGAGAACTTCAGAACGCTCTCCGAGCGCGGCGCAATCGAAGTCGCTCCGCTTGCCTACATGAGAGGCAGAACGCTGAACGATGCTTACATTATTCTTGATGAAGCTCAGAACTGCACTATTGAACAGATGAAAATGTTCCTGACGAGGTTTGGTGAAGGCTCAAGGGTTGTTGTTACCGGTGACATTACGCAGATCGACCTTCCGGCCGAGAAAAAAAGCGGATTAATTAACGCTATTCATGTCCTAAAGGACGTTGAAGGCATAGAGATAGTAAGGCTGACGGCAAGGGATGTTGTGCGTCATGAGATGGTGCAGCGCATCGTTCAGGCATACGAAAAAGCTTCCGAACGCACAGCTGAGAGATGGAATTCTCAAACGGACGAACATTGACCTATCGGTGACGCCGTCTAATTCGGAGGTAATATGGGATTAAGATTGAGTAAAACGACAGTGCGTGCTATCGAGGATCGCCCGGATGGAGCGAAAACAAAGCGCACGCCCCAAAAACGGGATGACAAGCGTATGCGTCTTCTGGCTTATACGCTTGTTGTTGCAGCCGCAGTAGTGATAATATCTCTCTCGCTGTATTTGAGGCTTCAGTTCGAGGCGGATAGCATAATGCAGGATACGGAAACGGCGCTCCCGTTTGTAATCATGCTTCTAATCTCCGTGGCGGCGGCAGCTGCATCCGTATTAGGGCTTTGCTTTTATCTTTTTCAGAACGAGAATGAGCTGGTTAGGACGCCAAAGAATCTTCTGATAGTAATGTCCATGCTGTCGCTTGGCGCGCTGCTGAGCCTGTTAACGACGCTTGTGTCTGGCTGCTTCAGCATGATGCTTCTTGCGGCTATACTGTCCTCCGTACTGGTGGATAGGCGAGCGGCATATGCGGTGGCTTTGTCCGGCGCGCTGATAGGCGGATTTCTGGCTTTTTCACCAGTGTTTAACGCAGAATCAGGATCATACATAGCTGACGCGTGGATACCTCTGGGAGTGGCACTGGCACAGTTTGCCGGTGGCTTTGCTGCTATATATACTGTTAAGCCAAAATATGGACGAATGGCTCCTATCGTTTCGGGACTTGCAGGTGGACTTGCTTCCGCACTGGTATTTTTATGCGTACAAGCTGTGGCTTCAAGAAGCTTTGAAGGAATAGTAATGCCGGTGCTCTGGCAGTTTGGAAGCGGAATTATTTGCGGGGTTGTCGCAACGGGGCTAATGCCGATATTTGAAATAGTGTTTGATGTAGCCACTGATTCAAGGCTCAACGAGCTTATGAATAATAACAGCCCATTGATCAAGCGGCTGATGGTGGAAGCCCCGGGTACATATCATCATTCAATGCTGGTCTCCTCGCTTGCGGAAACAGCTGCCGAGCTTATAGGGGCAAATTCGCTTCTCTGCAAAACTGCCGGCTACTATCACGACGTTGGCAAGCTAAGAAGTCCCATGCATTTTATCGAGAACCAGCGAGGGGTCAATATTCATGATACGCTTACTCCGATAGAGAGCGCAGAGCGTATAATTGCCCACAGAAAGGATGGCGTAACGCTGCTTACCAAAAATAAGCTGCCGAGCGATGTCATCAGAATATGCGCCGAACATCACGGCAATTCAACGGTAATGTATTTCTATAATAAGGCAATCCAGCAGGCTAACGGCGCACCCGTCAACGAAGACGATTACCGCTATAAGGCTTCCAAGCCTTCCTCGAAGGAGGCCGGAATACTGATGCTTGCGGATTGCTGCGAAGCAGCCGTGCGTTCGCTCAAGGATCAGAATCGAGAGAGCATCGAAGCTAAGGTTAGGGACGTTATATCGGCTATCTGGCTAAAAAGGGATGGACAGCTTAGTGAATGTCCGCTCACGGCCCGTGATGTCAAGGTTATTGAAGAGAGCTTTGTCAATACCCTGACCGCGCAATACCATGAGCGCATTGAGTATCCCGATCCTGAGGATTATTAAGAATGGAAAAGAAGAATGCCGCAAATATAAGCTTTGTGGGAATCGAAGAGGATGAAGGCGTGCGCTCTGCCGTTGAGCTTGCGGCAAATGCGGCGCTTAAGCACGAAAATGCTGAAAGCAGGTTTTTGTCGGTCGTACTTACGACAGATGAAAACATTCATGAGTACAATAGGGAGTATCGTTCGGTCGATAGGCCGACAGATGTGCTGAGCTTTCCTGCCGATGAGGGCGACGATCTGCTCACCCCACCGGATGGCTTCCTTGGCGACATTATGATATCGATCCCCAGGGCAAGAGAGCAGGCGAAAGCTTTAGGCCATTCGACCGAAAGGGAGATCCTTTTTCTGACTGTACATGGCGTGCTTCATCTGCTTGGCTATGACCATATGCGTCCGGAGGATGAACAGATAATGCTTCCGGTTCAGCGCAGTATAGTCGAGGGAATAGAATTATCTGTAAAGAATAGGAGTATAAGGGTTTAGTGAGAAGTCAAGAACAGTCCGCTATTAGTGAAGAAAGAATCAGAGAATTGATTGCACAGGCCTTCTCAGCAAGGGAAAGGGCATATGCGCCGTATTCCGGCTTCCGTGTCGGAGCTGCGCTGGAGGGCAAGTCGGGTAGGATCTATCCGGGTTGCAATATCGAGAATGCTGCCTATACGCCCACCAACTGCGCAGAACGTACCGCTCTGTTTACCGCAGTATCCCAAGGAGAACGCAGCTTCAGGGCCATCGCTATCGTATCCGACAGCAAGAATCCAACGCCTCCGTGCGGAGTGTGCAGACAGGTGCTGGCGGAGTTCTGCGAAGCCGATATGACGGTTATATGTGCTGACAGGGATGGGAAATACGTTGTTATGACGCTTGCCGAACTTATTCCAATGGTGTTTACTAAAAAGGATATGGAATGATATGACATATAAATCAGGCTTTGTTACTATAATCGGTTCGCCGAATGTCGGAAAATCTACCCTTCTCAATCTGCTGGTCGGCCAAAAGATTAGCATTGTATCGGAACGGGCTCAGACTACACGCAATAAAATAATGGGAGTAGTCACACGGCATAGCTATCAGATAGTCTTTATCGACACTCCCGGTGTTACTGCGCCTAAGAATCGCCTGGGCGAATACATGCTTAAGGTTGCGTATGATGCGATAAACGAGGTGGAAGCGGTACTCGTCATGTTCGATGCATCCAAGGGCATTCGCGAAAAGGATGAACTTCTGCTGTCGAACCTTAGAGAAAAGATCAAGAAAACTCCGGTCATCGCGGCCATTAATAAATCCGACCTTGCCAGCTTGGACGATATATGCATAATGAAAGAAAGACTGGAGCAAGAGACTTGGATAAATGATATTATCGCCATCAGCGCCGAGACCGGTCGTAATGTCGATAAGCTTGAAAAGCTCATTTACGGTTATCTTGTCGATGGTCCGCAGTATTTCCCGGACGATATGGTGACCGATCAGCCCATGTGGTCGATCTGCACCGAAATGATTCGAGAGACTGCGCTAAAGCTGTTAAGAGAGGAAATACCCCACGGCATTGGGGTAGGTATCGACAAGATCCGGCTTCGCGATGACGGCATACACGATGTATTTGCAACAATTTATTGCGAGAGGGATACTCATAAGGGAATAATAATAGGGCGCAACGGTTCTATGCTCAAACGGATCGGCAGCGATGCCCGTCACAATATCGAGTGGCTTTTCGGCACAAAGGTCAATCTCCAGCTTTGGGTAAAGGTGCGTCCTGATTGGCGGAACAGTGCTGCAGCGCTTAAGGAATTCGGTTTTGATCCGAATTTTTGATTGCAATATTTGCTTTCGAGGCTTCAATATAGCTCAAGTAATCCGATATGCTTCCGCTTCTTGTGAAGCGAGTCCAAAGCGCTTTGCTGAGTTCGCTGCGTTCGTTCATGACAGACCTCCGATCTATACTTTAGTATTAATTGTTCCCGATAAAGTGTGATGATAGTTTAGGAATAAATGGAATGGCATTTGAAACCCTGCATGGAATAGTTGTTAAGTACTCCGATTACAAGGAAAGCGATCGGGTCATGAGCGTTCTTACCGTTGAACGCGGCCTCGTTACGCTTACCGCTCGCGGATGCCGAAAGAAGGGGAGTCCTATTGCGGCTTCATGCGAAATATGCGCATATTCCGAATTCGTCATCTTCAATCGTGTCGGGGTCGATACCATATCCACTGCAACCCTGCTTGAAAGCTTTTATCCGATACGAGAGGACTATGAGAAATATGAATCGGCGGAACAGGTACTTCATCTGAGTAAAAAGCTCACATACCTTTCAAACAGATGGGATGATGCATTTAAACTCTGCTATTATACGCTTAGCTTCATCGCATATACCGATAATAATCCCATAGATCTTGAGCTGTGCTTTACAGTTAAGTTCTTGAAGTTAGCAGGGTATGAACCCAAGATAACCGAATGTGCTCTCTGCGGAAAAGATCTTAGAAGGGATAAACAGCTAAGATTCTCCAAAGCAATGGGCGGAGCAATGTGTGATTACTGCGGAGCAGGGAGCAGGAGCGTCGCACCTTTGACTCTTGAAGCGATCAGGCGAATGCTGAAATTGCCAATAGCAGATATGAAAAAGGTCAGCCTGCCGGATGAAACAAGGAAAGAACTCGATACAATTATCTATGAGTATGCGGAATACAATCTCGAGCAGACTGTAAAGATCAGGGGATTATAGTGACGCACATTTTTGTGAAGCTAAATATATTTCGAAAAAGTCAAAAAAAGGGGTTGCAATTCTGAGAACATAGAGTTATAATACACATCGTTCGAGAGAACAAAGCAAATATTCCTCCTTAGCTCAGTCGGTAGAGCATGCGGCTGTTAACCGCAGTGTCGTTGGTTCGAGTCCAACAGGGGGAGCCAAGAAAACTCAGATGTGCAAGCATCTGAGTTTTTTCTAAATTATCCCGGGTCTATTCCGTGCTGTTCGAAATGAACTGTACCATAAATCACCCGTGCACAATGCTTTTCGTCTGATCGCGAGAAGCAATCAACTGCTGGTAATAGAACTCCGGGGAATGATTTGTGCAACTGACTCACGACTGATTTGCGGAGGGAAAAATGAAGGATTATTTGATAGTGGTCGATATCCAGAACGATTTTGTTGACGGAGCACTTGGAACGTGCGAAGCGCAGGCAATGATCGATGCTGCAGCCAAGCGTATTCGTGACTTTTCCGGCAAGGTATTCGTAACCATGGACACCCATTTTGAAAACTATATGGATACAAGGGAAGGGAAAAAGCTCCCCGTTCCTCACTGCATAAAGGGAACAGACGGATGGCAGCTGAACGATAGGATACGCGAAGCCCTATATGGCAAGGACTTCGATGTGGTTGAAAAGCATACCTTTGGCTCTACTGAGCTTCCGAAGCTCATACGCTCCGATGCCGGAGATGATGAGGTGAGCATAGAGCTTATCGGCCTCTGTACCGATATCTGTGTGGTTTCGAATGCCCTTATACTTAAGGCGAACTTCTGCGAGAGTGAAGTATCCGTCGATGCATCCTGCTGCGCAGGAGTCACACCGGAAACCCACAGAGCTGCGCTTGAGACAATGAAGATGTGCCAGATTAACGTTAAATAAATATACTGCAATAAACCCTTGACAGGTGATATCCGGAGCGCTATACTGTGTATACACAATATGCACAGTATAGCGCTTTTGCGTTAGGAGGGTATTATGGCACTATTAGAGGTCAGGAATTTATGTAAGAGCTTTCCTACATTTAATGTTAAGAATGTCTCGTTCAGCATTGAACCGGGTTATATCGTTGGGTTCATTGGCAGGAATGGGGCCGGAAAGACAACGACCATCAAATCCATTCTAAATCTTACCAAGGCGGACAGCGGTTCTGTCAGCATCTTCGGTATGGATCTGTATGAACATGAGATAGAGATAAAGCAGAGGATCGGCGTAGTGTTGGGCGGCTTTGATTACTATCTGGATAAAAAGCTCAGGAGCATTGCACAGGTGGTCAGCCGTTTCTATGATAACTGGGATGGCAGCAAGTACCTCGGATACCTGAAAAAATTCAACCTGGACGAGAATAAGCGCGTCAAGGAACTTTCTGAGGGTATGAAGGTAAAGCTGGCACTTGCGTTGGCACTTTCCCACCATGCGGAGCTGTTGATTCTCGATGAGCCGACGAGCGGTCTTGACCCTGTTTCGAGGGATGAACTGATGACACTGTTTAGAAGCATAGTTGCAGACGGAGAATGCAGTATTCTGTTTTCAACGCAAATCACCTCTGATTTGGATAAGTGCGCTGATTATGTGATTTACATCAAGGACGGAGAGATCATCATGCAGGGAGATAGGGAGGAGATAATAGACGGATTCAGATTGGTACAGGGTCCAAAGGAGGCTTTGACGCCGATGCTAAGAGAAACACTCGTCGGCTATAAGGAGACCGCTTTTGGCTTTAACGGTTTGATTCGAGAACAGGATCTCGCAGAGGCCGATGGATTATCGCTTGCAAGGGCGGATATTGAATCGATCATGGTGTATACCGAGAGGAACAATGGAGGAGAGCAGTTATGAAAAATGTATGGAATCTTGTGTATAAGGATCTTAAAATACTGGTTCATCCTGTTACGCTGTTGTACTGCATTCTGTCAATGGGAATGACATTCATTCCGATGTATCCGGCGTTTATCGGTCCGTTCTACATTCTGATAGGTGTTATGATCACTATTACAACAGAAGGACAGTACAAGGACAAGGAGTTCTGCGGAGTTCTTCCGGTATCGAAAGCAGACTGTATAAAGGCAAGAATGCTTACGGTGATGATACTTGAACTCGCCACGATAGTCTTGACAGTGCCGTGCGCTATCCTGAGTGTAATTCTTTTAGACATGCAGCTAATGGGAATGGAAAACAGTTTTACATCGCTTTCGGGAATACTGCTCGGCTATGCGGCCGCAAATGCCCTAATGATAAGTGCAGACTTCAGAGGACAGTTCAAGGCGGTCGTCCCATCGCTTATCGGTATGGTATTGTATTTTGCGATATGCTTTGCTATGTCGTCCCTGTGGCATATTCCCGGGTTAGAATTTCTCGCCGGCAATTCCGCCGCAAACCTGATAAGGCAGCTTCCGCTGCTTATCGCTGCGATTCTCATCTATTTGCTCGCAGCATATCTTACTTGTAAAGCTTCAGTCAAAAGCTACGAGAAAGCAGTGATAGGATGATCGGTATTGCCATCTCAAACACCTCTGATGTTCCGATCTATCAACAGATCTATGACCAGATAGCCGCAGGGATAATTAGGGGAGACATAAGGGGCGATGAAGCTCTTCCTTCAATACGCACCCTTTCTTCGGAGCTTGGTGTGAGTGTTATCACGGTTAAGCGTACTTTCGAAGAACTGGAACGTTCCGGCTTTATTGTCAGTGTCCCAGGGAAAGGGTGTTATGTCCTTCCGTTGACGCATTCCGAACTGCTGGATATGCGTAATGAGATGGCTGCAAACTATCTGCGAAAGAACATGGGCTTGTATAAGTCATTGGGAATAACAAAGGAAGAGCTAAATAAAATAGTTGACGAGCAGTATTGACCATGTACCCCCGAATTAGTTCGGGGGAAATTTTTTTGATAACACTTGAATGTTTGTTCAAATATAATAAAAATGTGCTTGACAAACGCGCGGAAGCGACTATAATAATGGTTGAACAACTGCTCAAACATTAAAACGAGCGGAATCCAAAGCAAACTGGAGGCAATATGAGTAATTCTGCACCAAGCTGTGACTGCATCGAAACACATGAGGATATCGTTGCAAAGGTCAACGAGGTTATGCCCAATGAAGAACTGCTGTATGACCTTGCCGAGCTTTACAAGGTCTTCGGCGACAGCACCAGGATAAAGATACTGTATCTGCTGTTTGAAAGCGAGATGTGCGTATGCGATATCGCGCAGCTTCTGAACATGAGCATATCTGCGATCTCACATCAGCTCAGAGTTCTCAAACAGGCTCAGCTTGTCAGGTTTCGCCGCGATGGACGGACGGTGTTCTATGCACTTGCGGATGACCATGTACGGACCATATTAGGTCAGGGCATGGAGCATATCTGCGAATAACGAATTTTCCGGAGGGAACAATGAAAAAGACTTTTTCTATCACAAATCTTGACTGTGCGGTATGCGCTTCCAAAATGGAAGCAGGCATATCCAAACTTGAAGGGGTAAACTCAGCAAAGATTAGCTTTGTAACACAAAAACTCGTACTGGATGCGAATGATGATGTTTTTGATTCAATCGTTGAAAAGGCAAAGGAGATCTGTAAAAAAGTGCATAGATCGACGGAGCTCGTTGTACGCTGAAGCAAAATGATTGAATAAGATGACAAGATCAAATATAAGAGAAATTATTTCAATTATCATCGGGGCTCTGTTGCTTGGAGCAGCTTTGATTATAACAAAGCTGCTCCCTCAGCTTGATACTTGGGTCAAGATCCTTATCTTCCTCGTACCGTATCTGCTGCTCGGCTGGAGCGTTATCTATGATGCAATCCACGGAATAGTCAGCGGTCAGTTTCTTGACGAGAACTTTCTGATGACCATCGCCTCGATCGGCGCAATCTGCGTTGGAGAGTACATGGAAGCGGTTCTGGTTATGCTTCTGTATAGGATAGGCGAATTCTTCCAAAGGCTTGCAGTCGGAAAGAGTCGCGCTTCGATCTCCCAATTGATGGATATCTGTCCGGACAGCGCGAATCTGGAGCGTGGCGGCGAGGTTGTCACCGTCACTCCGGACGAGGTGCAGGTCGGCGACATCATCGTCGTAAGGGCAGGGGATCGTATCCCACTTGACGGAACGGTGATAGAAGGAACCTCGGGCATCAATACATCTGCGCTTACCGGGGAATCGCTTCCCAGGGATGTTACGGTGGGAGACAGCGTTCTATCGGGCTGCATCAATCTCAATGGAACGCTTAGAGTTCGCGTGGAAAAGGAAGAGTCGGAATCTACGGTGGCGAGGGTACTCGAGCTTATCGAAGGTGCTGCCTCCAATAAATCCAAGAGCGAGGACTTTATCACAAAGTTTGCGAAATGGTATACACCTTCGGTTGTGATAGCGGTAGTGCTTCTTGCAATCATTCCTCCGCTATTCTTTAATCAGGATTGGAACACATGGATCTATCGCGCACTGACCTTCCTTGTTATCTCATGCCCATGCGCACTTGTAATCTCCGTTCCGCTCACATTCTTCAGCGGAATCGGCTGCGCAAGCAAGAACGGCATACTTGTAAAGGGGAGCAATTATCTCGAGGCTCTGGATAAGTGCTCAGCGGTAGTGTTCGATAAGACCGGCACGCTGACCAAGGGAAGCTTTACCATCACGAAGCTTTGTCCGGACGGCATTACGGAAGCAGAGCTTCTTCGCTATGCGGCAGCCTGTGAGCAGTTCTCATCGCATCCGCTTGCGCTTTCCGTAATGAAGGCGTACGGTGAAGCTCCTGTCCCGGAAGCGGTGCACAGTGAAGCACTTGCCGGTTTGGGCGTGCGCGCCGTCGTGGAGGAACATGAGCTTTATTGCGGAAACATCAGACTGATGCGTGAAATAGGTGCGTTTAACGATGAACCGGACGAGGCAGGAACCATCATGCATCTTGCTATGGACGGTAAGCACATTGGATATATCGTTATTTCCGATGAATTGAAGCCGACTGCCGAAACGGCTGTAAAGACGCTGGAAAACAAGTTTGGAATACGCACGGTCATGCTTACGGGCGATCGCCGGCGAATCGGAGAGGAAACAGCTGACAGGCTTGGTATCTCGGAGGTACATGCGGAGCTTCTTCCGCAGGACAAGGTTAGCTGCATGGAAACTATCATAGACAAGGTCAAGACGGAAAGACGCAGCGCGGCATTTGTCGGCGATGGAATTAACGATGCCCCCGTTCTCGCGCGTGCAGATATTGGCATCGCAATGGGAGGCCTTGGCAGCGACGCTGCGATTGAAGCGGCGGATATCGTGTTGATGGATGACGACCCGGAAAAGATTCCGTTTGCAATCGGCATATCCAAAAAGACAGTGAGGATCGCATGGCAAAACATCATTCTTGCCTTGGCGGTAAAGCTGGCGGTGCTGGCACTTGGCGCAATAGGCCTTGCAGAGATGTGGATGGCTTTGTTTGCGGATGTGGGCGTGTGCCTGATTGCGGTTCTCAATTCCATGCGTGCAATGTCTGTCAAAAACAAGTAATATTTATGGTTTTTTCTCTGCCCGGCGGTTTCTGCTGCCGGGCAGCCATGCGTTATGCACGCTTAAAATTTCATTAAATATATAGGTTTTTTCAGCTAAAATCCACCATAATCCTCTTGAAAATCATACTAACGGTGATATAATAGAATAGTACCTTTGGGTAACGATTTCGAGCATTGCTCGGAGTATCGTTGGCTTGTTAATTATGAAAGGAGTTAATAATGGATTTTAACCTTTCCAAAGAGCAGGAGCTCATCAGGCAGCTCGTGCACGATTTTGCAGAAAAAGAGGTCAAGCCCCTCGCTGCTGAAATCGATGATCAAGAACGCTTCCCCCGTGAAACCGTAGAGAAGATGGCAAAGATCGGTTTGTTCGGAATCAATATTCCGAAGCAGTATGGAGGAGCGGGCGGAGACTATCTCAGCTACATTATCGCTATTGAAGAACTCGCCAAGGTTTGCGCAACTACCGCGATCATTCTCAGCGCACATAATTCCCTCTGCTGCGGCCCCATCATGACATTCGGAACCGAAGAGCAGAAGCAGAAATATCTCGTTCCTCTTGCAAAGGGTGAAAAGCTGGGTGCATTCGGCCTCACCGAACCCAACGCAGGTACCGATTCAGCTGCACAGCAGACCGTGGCAGTCCTCGATGGTGACCATTGGGTTCTTAACGGCAGCAAGTGCTTCATCACTAACGGCGGACAGGCTGACGTATATGTTATCTTTGCCATGACCGATAAGGCCAAGGGCAATAAGGGAATTTCCGCGTTCATCGTTGAAAAGGACGCTCCGGGCTTCTCCATCGGCAAGATTGAGCATAAGCTCGGCATCCGTGCGAGTGCAACCGCAGAGCTCATCTTTGAGGATTGCATAATTCCCAAGGAGAATCTGCTTGGAGAGCTCAACAAGGGATTCAAGGTCGCAATGGGCACCCTTGACGGCGGCCGTATCGGCGTCGCATCTCAGGCACTTGGCATTGCCGAGGGCGCTTTTGAGGAGACCGTCAAGTACATGAAGGAAAGGGTACAGTTCAGAAAGACTCTGTCCACTTTCCAGGGTCTGCAGTGGATGTGCGCAGATATGAAGTGTGCTATTGAGAGCGCAAAGCTTCTCGTTTACAGGGCTGCAATGTGCAAGCAGGAGGGCAAGCCTTACACCGAGGAAGCGGCTATGGCTAAGCTCGTCGCTGCAAACACGGCAATGGATGTAACCACCAAGTGCGTTCAGCTCCACGGCGGTTACGGCTATTCCAGGGAGTATCCCATTGAGCGCATGATGCGCGATGCAAAGATAACCGAGATATACGAAGGTACATCCCAGGTTCAGCAGATGGTCATCTCCGGACGCATTTTCAAGTAATGGAGGAACGCAATATGAAGATTATCGTTTGTGTAAAGCAGGTTCCGGATACCACCGAGGTCAAGCTGGATCCCAAGACCGGCAGACTTATTCGCGATGGCGTACCAAGCATCATCAATCCCGATGACAAGAATGCTCTCGAAGAAGCTCTCAGAATCAAGGATTCTCATCCCGGTTCCACCGTCACCGTCGTCAGTATGGGCCCGCCTCAGGCTGATGTCGCAATGCGAGAAGCGCTTGCAATGGGCGCAGACGAGGCATACCTTATCTGCGGAAGGGAATTTGCCGGTTCCGATACTTGGGCAACCTCCTATATCATTGCAACAGCTATCAAGAAGATCCCCGATTATGATATCATCTTCTGCGGCAGGCAGGCTATCGATGGAGATACCGCTCAGGTAGGCCCCCAGATTGCCGAACAGCTCAATATTCCACAGATAACCTATGTTCAGGATCTCAAGATCGAGGGCGACAAGGTTATCGCTCAGCGTCAGCTTGAGGACGGTTACACCGTTGTTGAAGCAAAGATGCCCGTTCTGCTCACTGCGATCAAGGAGCTCAACGAACCTCGCTATATGACTCCGGCAGGAATTTTCGACGCATACAAGAAGGAAGTCACCGTTTGGGGCTTCGCAGATGTTCCTGTTGATGTCGAAAAGATCGGTCTTAAGGGTTCCCCGACAAATGTCAACAAGACCTTCAGCCCCGAGGCAAAGGGTCAGGGCATTATGCTCGAAGGAGCGGACAAGGCGACTGTAAAGACCCTCGTCGATTATCTTGACGAAAAGCATCTGCTCTAATAGGGGAGGTAAATACTATGTCAGTTAAAGTTATCGTAGAAAAATGTATCGGCTGCGGAGCCTGCGAGGCAGGCTGCCCCGTCGGAGCAATCGACCTTTCCAGCGGACATGCCGTTATTACCGATGCATGCATTGGCTGCGGAGCATGCGCAAACAACTGTCCTTGCGATGCTATTGAGGCGGACGCTGTTGAGAAGAAAGAGGTATCCCTTGCTGATTACCACGGAGTTTGGGTATTTGCCGAACAGCGTCAGGGTGTTCTCATGGGCACCGTTGCTGAGCTTCTCGGTGAAGGACGCAAGCTTGCGGATAAGCTCGGCGTTGAGCTTTCAGCAGTTCTGCTTGGATATAATGTGGAGAATCTCGTCGACGAGCTCGGCGCATACGGCGCAGACAGGGTCATCCTTGCTGATTGCGAACTCCTGAAGGATTATAATACCGAAGCATATGCTAAGGTCATCGTTGATTTAGTGCATGAACGTATGCCTGAAATTCTCCTTATTGGGGCAACGAATATTGGCCGCGATCTTGGTCCTCGTCTTTCCTCGAGACTCTATACCGGACTTACTGCGGATTGCACCGCTCTTGATATTGATCCCGAAACCAAAGGTCTGCTGCAGACCCGTCCGGCTTTTGGCGGCAATGTTATGGCAACCATCGTCACCCCGAACCATCGTCCCCAGATGTCAACGGTACGCCCCGGCGTTATGAAAAAGGCTGCTTATAACCCTGAGCACAAGGCAATTCTCGATAGAGCAAACTTTGAACTTGCTGATTCCGATATCCGCACTAAGGTTATTGAAACAGTAAAGTCAATCAAGCAGACTGTTAACCTCATCGAGGCTGATGTTATCGTAGCAGGCGGAAGAGGCGTAGGAAGTGCAGAAGGCTTCAAGCTCATTGAAGAGCTTGCGAATACCCTCGGCGGAGTTGTCGGCGCAAGCCGCGCTGCCGTTGAAGCAGGTTACATCACCGCCGATCATCAGGTTGGACAGACAGGCAAGACCGTACGTCCCCGCATTTATATCGCTTGCGGTATCTCCGGCGCTATCCAGCATCTCGCCGGTATGCAGAACAGCCAGTGCATTATCGCAATCAATAAGAATGCCGACGCACCCATCTTTGGCGTAGCTGATTACGGCATCTGCGGAGATCTCTTCAAGGTCATCCCGATGCTTATCGATGAGCTTAAGGCAAGGAAATAAAGAGTGAATAGTAACAGCCATGCCGAAACGGCATGGCTGTTTTCGGTAGAAAGCGTAATCGTTATGCAACAATATGGCTGACAATGTCGTTAACAGTGTGCATTTCATCTTCGTCACCATCGATAATGATATCAAAGGTATCCTCAAGCTCATTGAGCAGCTCGGTAAAGTCAAGCTTTCCAAGTCCAAATTCAGCCAGATCGGAATCCGGTTTTATGTCAGCCGCATCCATGCCTGTGGTGCTGCTGATAAGTTGCCTGACGGCTTCAAAATCGTTCATAAATCGCTCCTGAAATAAAAAATAGGTTATAAAGTCGAATTATCTTATGTGCAGTATAATTTATTGCACAAAACATATTTTATCACAAAATAAAAGCTTGTCAATCAACATTATTGCTAAATGATACCATTTGGAGTATAATGTGATAGAGAATTAATATGCTTGGAGGCAAAATGGAGGATAGAAGCAGCGCATCAGCGAAGGGCGAAAGAAATGATTCTTTCCACAGAGAAAGGGTTAGTCCATCGGTAAGAATACTTGCGATCGTAGTTATTATTGCAATAATTGTTGCGGGATTCCTGCTCGACAGGGCCGGAGTGATAGATCTTAGCAGCATTTTCAGCAACAATAATGGTGACGGAACGCTTAAAATGTATGCCATAGATGTCGGACAGGGGGATAGCATTTTGGTGGTTTCACCGACGGGAAAGACCATGCTTGTTGATGCCGGAGATGCCGATGCTTTTGACGCTATCGATTCGCTTCTGACGGAACTGAATATCACCTCACTTGATCTTGTTGTAGCTACCCATCCGCATAGCGATCATATTGGCTCTATGCAGAAGGTGCTTGAGAAGTATGGAGCGAAGCTGTTCCTAATGCCCGATGTGGAGTATTCATCCAAGACGTATAGAAAGCTCATTGATACTATTGACGAGTGTCACATCACAAGTCGTTATGTGTTCAGCGGAGACATTATCGAGTGGGACGATAGCTGCCATATAACGGTGCTTGGCCCCGTTGAAGGCGCAAGCTATTCAGAGGCGAATATGAACGAGTGGAGCGTGATTCTTCGCGTCGAATATGGGCATAATGCAGTCATCCTTACGGGCGATGCCGAGACGGTCAGCGAGCAGATATCGATGTTCAGCAATGATGAGAGCCTATATAGGGCCGATGTTCTTAAAGTTGGGCATCATGGCTCGAGCACTTCGACTTCCGATGCGTTTTTGGAAGCTGTGGCTCCTACATATGCCCTGATTTCGCTGGGAAATAATAATGATTACGGCCATCCGCATAAGGAGATCACCCAAAAGCTTTCAGCACATGGGATAACCGTGTACAGAACCGACAAGGTTGGAACGATTATCGCTGTTATGGATGGAACGAGTGTGATGGTTTATCCATACAGTCAGTACGGAGGATGAAAAGGTTTTGATTAAGCATTTCCCAAGCAAGATGCAAATAAAGCTTATCTGCCTTGCAATTGCGGTCTTAATATGCTTCACAATGTTTATGCCTTGGCTGAATATCAGCTTCAGCTACGGATTTAACTATGAAAACGGCATTGAGGTTTCGACATCCATGCTTAATCTGAAAAAAAGCTTCGATTCATGCTTGGATACCCTCGCCGGATTCTGTAATTTCTTGGGTTTCGAGCTTTCAGAGTATGAAGGTGAGATTACGCTTGTCGGCACACTTTTGTCTGTAATAACTGCAGTATGCGTTATAGTATCAGCAGGCATTGTCATATGTGCAATCGCGCGAGTGTTTATAGGCGGAAAGCTGATTAGAAGAATCAGCAGGATATCGCACTCAGCACTGATAATTTTAACATATGCGATCCTCATCATCGGAATAATTGGAGGACTGTATCTTGGGGATATGATGGGCATGGTCCAAGACGAAAACTTCTTTGTTGATGTGTCAATAAAAATCAGCGTGTGGCCTATTATCACTATGTTGTTGTTACTGGCATATGGAAGGATAACATCCGCAATCGCAGAATAGGGATTCGGTATTTGATTGATTCCGGGCAAGCAAGGCGCGATACCTGCTTGCCGAATTTTTTGGCATATCATCAGATTGAACTGCATATCATAATCCCGATAAAGTGGGGGTATTGATATGGCTGCAAGAAAAAGAGGGATGAATGTCGTGGCGTTTTCGTTTGTCTGGCTTACGATAACAATAGGAACATTATTCATCGCATTCAAACGCAGCGGTGCAGAACTGCAATTGCCAAACGGCAGTGAAATCGGCGTCAAAGTAACAACCGAGCCTGCGATAGGCAGCTTGGGCCATAGCATTTACGAGGATTGGAAAACAACGCCAAGAGCCATGGATGACGAAAGTGCAGCATTCCACAGAGAACAGAAGAATCCGACTATAGAAGATGAAAAAAATCATGGACTGACTAAGGAAGCGCTTGTGCCGTTTGATTCACTATGTATTCTTATGGCCGAGGGCGGTGAGGAAAACCTGAGAAGGGTGCTTCCGGCTGAGTATATCGACGGACTGCTTGAAAAATATGACTTTGTTGTCAAGCTGTTTGGTGGGGTTGATGAAGCTATTAAGCAAATCATGAAAATGAAATTTCAGTCGCTTGCCAATGAGGTTGGCACGCCGCAAGCTGTTTCATACAGTATTGATAGGGTAACTGAGCTTAATGGCGAGGCTTTGGAAGAAATGCAATCGAAGCTAAAGGCAACAGGCGTCGATTGTCAGGTTGATGAAGCGTATAGGGTAATAATCGAATTGACGATATCTGGCGATATGGGTAATACCACTAATAGGTATTCATATGAATTGTATCGTACAGGAACTAACTGGTTTTTGAGCCCGAATGGATTGAATCTATAAAATGAAGCCCTCCGAAGCAAATCGGAGGGCTTTTACAGCTTAGGGTTACTTAGCGGAGATAAGGCCGAGCGCAACAGCGATCTGGTCAATATACTTATCTCTCATGTTGACCTTGGTCTCCTTGGTCCATTCTTCAACAGTCTTGGTATAATGCTCATCCTGAAGCTCCTTAAGGCGGAACTCCTTGATGTTATCAGCATGTTCGCTGTAATTGATTTGGCCGGGAGTGAGAGTCTCGTTGATAACGATGAAGTGAACACCGTTAGTGGTCTCAACACGCGCAATCTTCTTGCCGTCGGTCAGCTCATAGTAGGTGATGTCGTAGGTCTTGGGTTCTTCTTCGGAATCGGCGTCAGAGTCCTTGTCGTCTTTGTCTTCATCCTCATCAACTGCAGGTTCCCAATCCTCGCCCTTATAGAGCTTCATAGAGGCGTAATAGAATTCTTCTGCCCATTTTTTGCTCAGATCCTCATGCATGACATAGCCGGTGTCATGATAGGCGCCTTCAGCGCGCTGATCATCGCCTTCGGTGATCTCGGACTGAACACCGGGATCCTCACCATACTGATCGATGAGATCGAGGAATTCTTCGAAGGTAATGCCCTTTTCAAGCTCTGCTACGATTGCATCGATATTTGCCTTTGCATCCTTGTCGAATACACCGTATTCACCGTCAAGACCGTCTTCGGGAACTGCAGGATGTTCCTTCTTAGAAGTATCATCTTTGGTGGTGTACTTGATTAGCAGATGCTTTACAAGGAAAACATCATCGGGGATGAAGAAGGGGATAATTCCGTTTCCTGCGATATAGTTGCTGTAAGCAGTATAGAAATCGCTGACATGTTCATTATCATAGGATTCAGCATCCTTGGGAGCCTGTTCGTTAAAGTAAGCTTCTGCTTCCTCGTCGGTCAGGGTGACCTTTGCGTCTTCCATCTCCCTCAGCTTATTGAAGAGGAAGTTCTCGGTTGCGCTTTCCTCGAGATCAGCCATATAGTCTTTGAAAGAAGTACCGTTCTTCTTGAGCTCTGCCTTAAGCTGCTCAAGCTTTGCATTGTAGATCTCATCCTCATCGGTGATACTCTCGTCAACCTTATAACTGGAAAGAGCGGAATCGAGGGAGGACTGAACATCTTCAGCGATTTCAGCCTTCTCTTCATCGGTGAGCTGGGCTTCAAGACCAAGCTCATGTATCTTATTAAGGGTTACACCATAGTTGATGAGCTGCTTCTTGATCATCTCATGGGCAGTCTCGCCATCAATGGTACCCTGCTGGATATAGTAATAATAATTGGACAGTGCATTAGAATACATGTCATAGTAGATTTTAACATCACCGATCTTGCCGATACGCGGGTTGTTGTTTACCGCAGAGCAGGCAAATGCCGATGCTACCATCAGAACTGCAAGGACGATTGCAGCCAGCTTAACAAAATGCTTCTTCATAATAATCTCCTTTTGTTGAATCGAAATTCTCATCCATTTTAATGGTTGTGCCTTCATTTGTCAATACCTAATTCAGGGTATTGACAGATAATGCCGATTAATGGATTGGATAACAGAAGTATATTACTTCAAATCAGTTGGGCTTTGGCAAGCTCGAAGGACCGGTACCGTAATGCAATTCACCTCGGACGCTTTTATAAACATCCTGATACAGGTATTCTTCGGTTACAAGAACGCCGGCGGAGTTATAGGTCTCCCTATAAACATTGACAACATAGCGATTTCTTGGCTCGATAACGTATTTCTGATATCCGGTCGGCCACAGTGGTTCTGCAACCTGTATAGGTTCCTCGGGCTCTACAACCTCAACGACCTCTGAACGAAGTCTGTAGGTATAGCCGTTTGCATCAGGTGCTCCGAATATGCAGCAATAAATTCGCTTTGCGTTCATATCCGCATATGAAACGATGAAATACGAAGAATTGCTGTTGTTGATCCACCCAAGATCGGGACCATAGGAAGAAACCGTGGCGTCCAGACCGAGGGCAATATAACTGCCCGGTATGGAGTGGTGCGACCTTTGTGTGATCTCGATATTCGGACCAACCATGAGCAGTGCATTGTAAAGGGTAGTACTTACCTGACAGATTCCGCCGCCGGGGCTGTCAACATACTCCTTGCCACCGGAAATGCCTGCAGCCTGGAGCCAGCCGTCCGCTTCGGTGCGAGGCCCGAGGATGGTGTTGTATGTGAGCTCTTCACCCGGAATGATCTCAATACAGTTCAGAAGACCCGCTGCCTTCTGAACGTTGCGCGAACGATTGGTTCCGCTGGTCTCAAAGTCTGTGTAGAACATGCTGATCCTGCCAAAGCTGCTCTTCAACTGCTCAGCGGTTGATGTAGGGTAGACGTCATCCGCGATAAGGTCAATCTCAGCGGTGTAGTTGCCGATATTGTACGCATTCAATATGCTTTGTTTGAAATTTTCACGATCGATAAGCTTGCCGGGTGTTCCGTTGTGGAATATGGCTTCGGCAACGTCGACTTTCGCGATCTTCAATACAGTTGTAGCATATACATCGGTGGACGATCCTCCGGTGCCGACTCCGGGTTTTCCGCCTCCGACGAGATTGCGCAGAGTGATGTATGGTTCTACGGGATTGGAGTCAAGCAGGTCGGATATTTCATTGATGCGCTGGGTGAGCATGTCGTCATCATAGTAAATACCGCTTGTAAACTCGACACCTTCCTGTGCGACCTGGATCCTCCTGTTATAGTTGGCAAGGAAATCGTTGTCGCTTTCACGACCGATTTGCATTGCTTCAAGCAGCACAGCTTCAATATCGGTGGAAAGACCGAAGGAAGAGGAATCTATCACAAATGATTGTCTGCCGTAATTGATAGTGTAGAAGATACCGCTTCTCATCTGATTGAGCTTGTCGTAGTATAGACTCAGAACCTCATCAAAGGTGTTGCCTCCGATAGGGACACCGTCAAGGGTGATGCCGTCGCAGAAGGTGTTGTTCTCAACATAACCGAAGGGAACTCCGTCAGCATAACCCTGGATAGTCATGCTTCCATCCGCATTATGAGTTACGGTGGCGCTGTTTGCTGCAATATAATGCTCGACGGCAGATTCGTGGTCTGCCTTGATGAGCTTGTTCACATAGGCTTTGAAGCACAGCAGCACTACTAAACTTAAGGCGAGAACTCCAAATGCGGCAATGATCACAATGGAAACTGTCTTCAAAGGGGGGATAGGCTTCTTTTCAGAGCTGTTTTTTTTCAAAAAGGATACCTCCTAATCTTTCTTCTGATCGGTGCAAAATTGATGCACATACACGCATATTATAGTGCAAAACTGCTATTCCTGCAACAAAAATTATTAATATACAGCGATTCGATAACAAATCGCCCGATCAGCCGCCTCAACAGGACGGAAAGCTATGGATGATATACGACATAAATATATTTAAAAAAAGGTCAAAAAAGGGGTTGCAAAATCGGTCGCGAGCATTTATAATAGCAAACGTTCCAAGCGAACATGCTGGTGTAGCTCAGTAGGTAGAGCACGTCATTGGTAATGACGAGGTAGTCAGTTCGAATCTGATCACCAGCTCCATAGAAGCGCTTCCATGCGGAGTGCTTCTTTTTTTCGTTTTCGTTCGAAAAGGCTCCGCAGCAAGAATACTGCGGAGCCGGAAAAAACTGCTTATTCGATTGGAAGGATCATAGTAAACTCAACAAGTCCGTCGCCGGTATTTTTTGCCGAAACGCTGCCATGGTGCAGGGATACAATTTTGCTGACCAGCGAAAGCCCGAGCCCGTTACCCTCTGATTTATGCGAGGTATCTCCCTGATAGAACTTATCAAACATGTGCTTCATCGTTTCTTCGTCAATAGGCGGACCGCTGTTGGCGATGGAGAAATGAAGCTCCGTAGCCGTTTGAGAAAGCGAGACATAGATGGTGCCTCCATGCGGACTGAATTTTATAGCGTTATCCACGAGGTTGGAGAAGACATGATTCATCAGAGCTTCAATGGCTGAGAACTCAATGCTGTCCATGTTTACATCGAATTCAATTTCCTTCTCCATCCATTTTGTTTCAAGCGCAAGGATACATATCCTGACCTGCTCGTCTATCCTGTAGCGCTCTCTGGCAAGCGGCATTGTTTCGTTATCGAGCTTCGAAAGCGTAAGGATATTTCCGACCAATGCGGACAATCTTTTACTGCTGACCAGTATCTTCTCAACATATTCGCTTTTTTGCTCGTTCGAAAGGCTGGGATCCTGCAGCAACGAGGCGTAGCCTTCAATGGCTGCAAGAGGAGTTTTGAATTCATGTGAGACATTAGAAATAAAATCATTCCTAAGCGTCTCAACGGTGCTCAGCTCGCCAACCATGTTGTTGAAGTCGGAATTGAGCTGATGAACGAATCTCAAAGATGTATTCTCGTTAAGCTTGACCGCAAAATCGCCTTCGGCGACCCTTCGCATAGCGCTGCTCAAAGTATTGATAGGCCGCAGCACCTCTCTTGACAGAATGACGGCGATCACTGTGCCAATGATAAGACTGGCACCAAGCAAACCGATGATCAACAGGGTATCCTTAACACGGTGAAGCCAATTGAGCTTGTCGATAACAAGAGCAAATATCATTACAAGCAGTGCGCTTCCGGCAAGAATGCAAAAGACTATCAGCGAGAAGTACCACCTAAGACCCTTTAATAGCTTGACCTCAAATTGAGAGGAAGCGAGATCAACATAACGCCCACGCTTTATGGGCTTATCCGTTCGTTTGCTGGACGCTTTTTTAGGCATGATGCTTCACCGCTTTATAGCCGAGACCTCTAATTGTGACTATCTCGAAGTCTTTATTATCGCGGAAACGGTCACGCAGCCGGTTGATATGCACGTCTACCGTACGGGGTTCGGTCTCGCTGTCGAGGCCCCATATGTCGTCCATAAGCTGCTGACGCGTGAAGATCCTTCCCGGATAGGATGTAAGCTTATATAGAAGCATGAACTCCTTTTGCGGGAGCACCATGCTCTTGCCGTCACTGGTAACGGTCATCGAGTCGTATTCAAGTACTGTGTTTCCGATGACCTGCTTGCGGTCGCTTATCATCTTGGCGCGGCGTAGCAGAGCACCGACACGCAGAACCATTTCATTGACATCGATAGGCTTAACCATGTAGTCATCGGTTCCCGAACTGAATCCACGCTGCATATCATAGAATGTATCCTTGGCGGTTATCATGAGAACGGGTATCCCGTTGCCGCTATCGCGAAGAGATGAGACAAGCTCATAGCCATCCATATTGGGCATCATGATATCAGAAATTATGAGATCGATGTATTCCCTGTCGAGCACATCCAGCGCCTGCTTGCCGTCGGATACGCAGATAGTTTGATAGCCGTTATTGGACAGCACGCGATGAAAAAGCTGGCAGAGCTCTCTGTCGTCTTCGGCGATTAGTATTTTAAACATAATAGATTCAACCTTCCTTCAGTATTGTTGAATATTTATACAAGCAATAATAGTATTAAAACATTAATTGAATATGAATTCAAGAGCATTTTTGCTCAAAAGAGGCACAATTCATCACGAGAAGAAATATATATTTTTGTTAACGCAGGTTGAAGCTGGGTTAATAAAAAATGTGAAATAGGTCAGTATAGTTTAGAAAAACAAGGGGGGAAGCAAATTATGAAAAAACATACAACCGGGCTTGGAACAAAACTGAACCTCAAAATGGGCAGTGAGCTTCTCATACTGGTATGCGCAGAGGGGTTTCTTTTGTTAACCTTGATCCTGTCGCTCAGCGGTGTGCTTCCTGCCGACGATAGGGCTAATAACGCAGCTATCTGCCTGCTTGTTTCAGCCCTATTACTGATGCCGTGGGTGTTTGAACGCTGCTTCAGCGTTAAGATGCCTGTTATGCTCAAGATGATGTTCCTTCTCTTGATAATTGGCGGCCCGATACTCGGCAAGATCTATCGTTTCTACTATCTTATCAAGCCTTGGGATAAGATCCTTCACACAAGCTCAGGCTTCTTGTTTGCGGTTATCGGAGCACTTATACCGGAGGTGTTGGACAGGAAGAACGGGACTCATTCCCTGGCCATCACTTTGACCTGTGCAATGTGCTTTACACTATCTGTCGCCGTTATTTGGGAGTTCTTTGAATACGCAATGGATACATTCTTTGGAATGGATATGCAGCAGGATACTTGGATAGCCAACATAAACTCATATCAGCTTGGCACGGAAGCTGGAGTTATCGGCAGGATACCTGAAATCAGCTCTGTTATCGTGAATGGAGAAGAGATTGCAATAAATGGTTATCTTGATATTGGTCTAATTGATACGATGAACGATATGCTCGTTTGTTCTCTCGGCGGTGGCATCTACTGCGTTTTCAGCGTACTTTATCATCACAGTGTTAATGCTCTCTCATGGTTCAAGAGCATTATTCCGACCGCTTGCAGCACAGAAAGCACTCTTTGCGTTCAAGAGGATGATGCTCACAACGCAAAATAGTTGTTAGCCGTTATCGGCGCGCTGACAAATAATATTATATATGAAAGAATTAGGGCTGATTTATTGTTGACAAGCGGATGCTTCTTTGCTATAATAGCACCGTTGTGAACAGGGAGAGATGTCCGAGTGGTTTATGGAGCTGGTCTTGAAAACCAGTGATGCCGCAAGGCACCGGGGGTTCGAATCCCTCTCTCTCCGCCAAATTCTTTATGGAGAAGTACCCAAGTGGCTGTAAGGGGCTCCCCTGCTAAGGGAGTAGGCTCTGCGAAGGGGCGCGAGGGTTCAAATCCCTCCTTCTCCGCCAAAATAACCGTTGCTTTGATACAAAGTTGCGGTTATTTTCTTTTTATAGTATAATCAGGAATAATCGAATTGAGGGGGCTTATAGAATGACCGAACTTTCCGAAAAACTATATTTGAAGATAAAATCGATAATGAATACTTGGTGTGAAGAAGGTATTTATGCAATATCGTTTTTTGTGCATCCAAACGAATCGTATGAATACAAGGGATTCAGCAATGTGTCATCTTTTGCTGTTAGCTATAACACTGAATATGATTGCGAAGGCGCAGATCGATTCAGCGAGGAACGCTGGAACTATGCCTTCTGGCGTCAGGATGAGACTCTTGTTATCGATCCGGATGACCCTAATGAATTGATCGATTTGCTGTTTGACTGGTATGAAGAGCAGGGTATTGTTAACATTGGCGAAGAAGATGAGAACTGCTATGACGAAGATTGTAACTATATTGGGAAGGGCCCTGTTGGACATTATGAGTTGCTGCAGCTGGTCTCAGATGTGGCAAAATGTCTGCAGCAAGAAGGTTTTTTGGAGGATAAGTTTGGAAAGAAGCTGCCTATAATTATTCATGGACTTGAGTATGCATGGTATGATATTGAAGCCACTAAAATTGCAAATATCAACGGAGAGGCGGATACATTTTTTGAAGCGATGAAGTTATTGGGCATGGTTTGATTTCATTGAGAATCCCATTTTGCACTCCCGATCCATGATGAACTCAGCATCTGTTGAAGGAGTTAATTTTAGCTGAATAGCAGTCATCTTTCCAAGCTTGATGAAGCTTGCGAAATTACAGTTGCTTTCAGAAGCCTGCTACACTGAATTTAATTACTGCAAAAAAACAACGGCCTACGCTATTATATACGCAGGCCGTTGTGCTGTTGCACACAATAACGTTTCAGAGATCATGCGTGCAAAGGAAAAGCTTTATTTTATTTAATGATTACAGCATCCAGGAATGCACGCTGCGCATCGACATTCTCCGTCGTGGTCGCAGTGATATTAAAGGTATTATCTTCCGTGGTGACGGACCAGAACATTTGATGAAGGGTTACGCCGTTCATGGAGATGTCATAGCTAAAGATGATACCATTGTGGTCACTGCATGTGATCGCCTCAAGGTCGGTATTGGTAATGCTGTACTCTACACCAAGAGCATCAAAACCGACCTTGATCTCTGCAAGGATCTGGTCTGCGGTCTTTTGGCTGTAATCGTTTCCTGCGGCGGCAGGGGCGACAACATAGATGATGTTATCGGAATTTGCGGGATAAGAGGGAGAGCAGAAGCTGTAGCTTGTTATAGGCTCTGCATTTGTCACGGCAATAACGGTAATATCCTCGGGAAGCGTGAAAACAAGGTAACTATCTTCAAACTTGCGAGTGGTTTCATCAAAAGTGTATGCCGGTTCGGGAGTGGGTGCCTCGGTTACCTCAGCGGTAGGCTCGGCAGTAGGCTCAGCGGTTGGCTCATCGGTCGCCAGAACTTCTGTAACGGGAACATCCGTTGCCGGAGCTTCAGTGATGGGGGCGTCCGTGGGGTTCTTATCGGTTCCGCCGGTGCATGCGGCGAGAGAAACAGCGATAAGCGCTGCCATGAGAACGATGAACAGTTTCTTCATTTTCTTCTCCTTTGGTTAAATTGAATTTTAACGCGATGCAGATAGTGTAACATACAAAACCAAAAAATGCAACACATCATTTCGTCAAATACAATCGTCGGATTTAGATAAGTGAATTCCCAAAGTAACTTCCACAGTGGAAGTTAGAAGTGGAAGTTACTCTGGGAAGTCGAAAGGTGTAGAATTTAGTCTGGGAAATTTTTTAGCAAAGGAGTCCAGACAATGAACAACAATAAAAAGAAGTTCAAGCACCTGACATTGGATGATCGGATCGAGATCATGGAATGTCTGTACAAAGGGATGAGTTTCAAATCCATCGCCAAGAGGATAGCGAAAGACCCATCGACCGTATCCAAGGAAGTGAAGCTTCACGCAAGGACTTACAACAGTGGCTTTACAAAGACCAACGAAACCTGTCCGCTGCTGCTCAAAGCGCCCTTCGTCTGCAATGGCTGTGAGAAGCAGAACCGCGGAAACTGTATTTTCCCACGGAGAAAGTACAACGCAAGGACGGCGCAGCAGGAGTATGAGACCTTGTTGAAAGAAGCCCGCGAAGGTATACCGCTCAACAAGGAAGAGTTCTATCGGAACGAAAAGATCGTTTCGGATGCGGTAAAAGCAGGACAGCATATCTATCATGTGATCACGACCAACAAGCTTTCCGTTTCCAAGAGCACAGTGTATCGTCATATTAAAAAGGGTTACTATACGATCTCCGCGATCGACTTGCC
>OLSB01000062.1_pt1 | contig 114666 bp, 105 predicted proteins | sample 1672071 | NCBI WGS metagenome assembly OLSB01 (sample SAMEA3136642, study PRJEB25190) | human gut metagenome | biome: human gut; feature: human-associated habitat; material: faeces | place: Austria | collected 2013
TCGCGACCTCCACCTTGGCAAGGTGGCGCTCTACCAACTGAGCTACTACCGCAAAAGAATGGCGCGGGGCGGAATCGAACCACCGACACGGAGATTTTCAGTCTCCTGCTCTACCTACTGAGCTACCGAGCCATAAAAGCGATCCGGAAGGGGCTCGAACCCTCGACCTCCAGCGTGACAGGCTGGCATTCTAAACCAACTGAACTACCGGACCACATTTCTGGGAACAACAGGGCTCGAACCTGTGACCCTTTGCTTGTAAGGCAAATGCTCTCCCAACTGAGCTATGCTCCCTCAGGTTCCTGCCTGCGTTGTCGTCGCATCGACGACTTTGATATAATACTACACTATAGGGCTTTTGTCAACACTTTTTGGAAATTTTCTTCCGTTAACTGTATGTTGCGTATATTCACGCGCATTTACAGGTTCAACAGCACAATTCCCAGCAGGCCGCTGGCCAGCATAGCTCCGATTCGCAGGTCGAATTTGTCCTTATACCGCAGGATGCCGTATATCGTAATCAGCACGATCAGGCCGCCCTGCCGCACCGGGAACACGACCACGCCGTCAAGCACCGTCAGCGCCTTCATGCTGTAAAGCGTGCCGAACACCGTGCCCGCGCCCACTAGCACGGCATACAGGAAGAAGCGCAGCTTCTCCTGCGGAAGCGCCAGCTTTCCCACGCAGGCGGACTGAAGCACAATCGCGCCGCTGATCGCCGTGCCCGCCAGCACCGACGCGAGGATGAAGGCCGAAACCTCCGCCTCGGGATACAGCGTCACAAACGTCTTCTGTACCAGCGACAGGCTGCCGTCCCCCAGCATCGTAACGAGCACCAGCGCCAGCCAGCGTCCGCTTTTCTTCTTGTCGTCTCCCCCGCCCAGCGCGCTCAGGATCAGCGTCAGCAGGATGCACGGAATGCCCAGCCAGCGGCACACCGTCATGCGCTCGCCAAAGAACGCCACGCCCGCGATCAGCGAAAGCAGCAAAGACAGGTTCACAATCAGCGTCGTCTGCCCGATCGGCCCCACGGACAGCGACTTGGTCATCAGCGTGATGGTGCTCAGGAAGATCATTCCGTAGCCAATCGCCAGCAGCCAGCCGCCCACGGGCAGGTTCAGGCGCGCGCCCATCAGAAGAAGGCACGCGAGCATCGTCAGATGCACGGGCAGCTGATACAGCATCAGAAGCCGCGTATCTGCGCGATAATGGTTGCCGAAGGCCTTGTTCACAGCGTTTTGAAGGAAAAAGAACAGCATCGAAACGATCACGTACAGCATGGCGCGCCTCCTATGCCTTCACGCTTCCGGCCAGCAGTCCGGACACGAAGTGCTTCTGCGCAAAGAAAAACACGAAGTAAATCGGCAGGGACGCGGTCAGCGTCGCGGCCATCAGAAGATTCCAGTAAATTTCTCCCTCGTCGCGGAAGCCCGTCAGCGCCACCTGCACGGTCTTCATCGCGTCGCCGCTCGTGGCGACCAGCGGCCACGTGTATTCATTCCACGTGCCCGTGAACTTCAGAACGCCCAGCGACGCCAGCACCGGCCCGCTCAGGGGCAGATACACGCGCAGATATGTGCCAAACCGGCCGCAGCCGTCCATCATCGCCGCGTCGTCCAGCTCCTGCGGAAACGCCACGTAGAACTGCCGCGTCAGGAACACGCCGAACGAACCGGCGATAAAGGGAATGATCAGTCCCGCGTAGGTATTGATCAGCCCGGACGAGCCGCCGCCGAAAAAGCTCATCTTCTTAAGCAGCGTGAACACGGGAATCAGCGTCACCTGCGTGGGAATCATCATGCCCAGCAGAATCAGCATAAACAGCGCGTCCCTTCCGCGAAACGGAATGCGCGCGAACACATAGCCGGACATCGAGTTGATCACCAGCGAAATGAGCACCGTGACCACCGTCACATAAGCGCTGTTCAGAAAATACCGTCCCCAGTCGCCGCTCTGCATGGCAACGCGATAGTTCTCAAACCGCAGCTTCGTCGGGATGATCACCGGGTCGGCGGCGTATATCTCGTTCATCGTCTGAAGCGACACGGACACGGTCATGAACATCGGAAACGCCACCAGCAGGCACAGAACCAGCATAAGCAAAAGCGAAACCAGACGGAACGCCCGGTCTCCGCGCGTTCTCTTCATCCGCGGCTCACCTCGCTCTCTCCGGCTCTGTTTATGCGGAAGTTGATCAGGGTAAGCAGCATCACAACCAGCAGAAGCGCAACCGCCATGGCGGAAGCGTAGCCCATTCGAAATTCGCTGAAGCCCTGCTGATAAATCTGGTGAACGATCGTCGTCGTGGCGTACACCGGGTCGCCGCGCGTCATGATCTGCACCTGCTCAAAGGTTTTGAACGCGTCCACCATCGTGGTAATAAACACGAAAAACGCCACCGGCCGCACCATCGGGAGCGTGATCCTGAAAAGCCGCGTCATCTCCCCCGCGCCGTCCACCGTCGCCGCCTCGTACAGCTCCACCGGAATCGAATTGATGCCCGCCAGATAGATCAGCATACAGTAGCCGATGTTCTTCCACACGTTCACAAAAATCAGGCAGCCGAGCGCGAGGCTTTTGTCAAACAGCCAGCTTCGCCCGCCCGCGCCCAGAAAGTGCAAAAGCTTATTGAGGAAGCCGTGGTTCGGGTCGAACATCATCAGCCAGATCATCGACACCGCCGCCATCGACGTGGCGTACGGGAAGATCAGAAGCATTCGAACCCATTTGACCGCGCCGGCGGAGCGGTTCAGAAACGCCGCCGTCAGAAAGCCCAGAATCGTCAGGGAGCACACGCTCACAAGCGCGTAAATGCAGGTGTTGACGCACGCCTTCACAAACACATCGTCCTTCGGCAGGCGCAGATAGTTTTTCAGCCCCACCCACATATCCGTGTCCAGATTGTAGTTTGTGAAGGAGTACCAGACGTTTTTAAGGGCCGGATAAATCACAAACGTCAGAAAAAACAAAAGAAACGGCGTCAGCATCAGAAATGCCGCCGTTGTGTCTGAGCGTCTCGTGCCCTGCATACGCGTTTTTTTCACCTGTAAAATCCCCCGAAAGCCCCGGAGGAAGAGCGTTTCCTCCTCCGGGCAGCTTTTCATCAGCCGTTGATGCGGAACTCAATATCGGTCTGCGCCTTGTTGAGCGCCTCAGCAATATCCATATCGCCGAATACGACGTTCTGGCTCAGCTCGTTGCGCACGGCCTGGAAGCCGGTCGACCACGTTACGCGCGGCATGCCGGTGCCATAGGTGACGCACTCGCTGCGGGCAAGGTTCATCGGATCCATCGCCGCGTAAGCCTCAACCAGAGACGTGCGGGTGACGGGAATCTTCACCATCTCGGCGCGCTTGAGCGTCGCTTCCTTGGAAAGCACGAAGGAAATGAAGCGGAACGCCGCGTCCGGGTTCTGGCACTTCGTGCCGATGAACAGCATGTTGCAGCCGCAGAAGGATGCCTTCACGCCGTTGTTCGGAGGCAGCGCGATGCCGACCTTGCCCTCGTACTCGGGGTTCTTGAGCATGGTGGTCAGCGCGGCGTTGTTGATCAGCGTCATGGCGGCGGAGCCGGACACGAACGGGTTCACTTCGCTGCTGGAATAGGTCAGGCTCACGTCCGGGATCAGCTCGCGCAGGAAGGAGAGCGCGCCCGCGACCGCCTCGTTGTCCGCGAACACCGGCTCGCCGTCAACGATGTACTGGCCGCCGTTGCCATACACGAACACGTCCAGCTCAACCAGATTGCCGCCGGTCTGCGGATAGCAGAAGCCCGCGAATTCCACTTCGCCGCTTTCGTTCTTCTTCGTCAGCTCGCGGGCCGCGTCGGCCAGCTCGTCCCACGTGGTGGGCACGGCAATGCCGGCTTCCTCAAGCAGGTCGCTGCGGTAGGCGAACACGTAGGGCGTGACGGAATAACCAAGGCCGTACACATGTCCGTTATAGGTACCGTTGGCGAGCACGGAAGGCATGATGTCATCCTTGCCCTCCCAGCTGTCAAAATACTCGTCGATCGCCATGTACTGGTTCGCCTCAACGCGCTGCGCGACGGACAGAATGCCGTGTCCGATCAGATCCACGCCTTCTCCGGACGCGAAGCGGGTGTTGAGCACGGTGTCCATGGATTCGCCGATGGGCGCTTCCTCATAGGCGATGCGCACGTCCGCGTTTTCCTTCTCGAACGCTTCAATCGCCCACTGCCAGAAGGCGCGCTCGGCCTCGTCGTTGCCGATGCGCAGGAAGCTCAGGGTCACCTTCTCCTCCTCGGCCACGGCGGAAATCCCGGCCAGCGCGAGGGTGAGAGCCACAAGAATCGCAAGCAGTTTCTTCATAAAGTTGCCTCCCTTGTTCAGATTCGTTCTACAGGTACATGTTTCCTGCCTTCGAGCAGCTGGCGTTTCATCCACTGGCTGCCCGCAAAGCGGTCGCCCGTCTCGATCAGTCGTTCGTACAGGCGCTCGCGCATGGCCTTCAGAAGCTCCGCGTAAGCGGGGTCGGCGATTCGGTTATGCTTTTCGCCGGGGTCGAGCGTCAGATCGTACAGCTCGTCCACGTCCGTCAGGTTCCACACGTATTTGTGTGTGCGCGTCCGGAGCGCGCGTGTGGTATACAATCCGAACTGCTGGCCATTGGACGTAACCAGCACGTCCGCCGCGCCCGGCTCCTCCTCCGCCGTTTCCGGAAGCGGTCGGCCGTGGCGCATCGGCTCCCCGGCAAGCCCCGCCCATTTGCGGATGGAAGCCGGTATGTCCAGACAGTTCATCACGAACTCATGACTCACGCGCGGCTTCGCGCCCGGAATCTTCGCCACCAGCGGAATACGGATGATGTCGTCGTACAGCACATAATGCTTGTCCAGCATCGAGTGACTGGCGCACATGTCGCCGTGGTCGGACGTGAAGAGAATCGCGGTGTCGTCGTACTGGCCGGTTTCCCGAAGCGCGCTGAGTATGCGCCCAATCGCGTCGTCCAGCTGCGTAATCCAGCCATAGTAGCGCGCCACCATCGGCTGGAAGTCCTTCCATTCATATTTCGCCGTGTCCCAGCTCAGCGTCTGCTGCCTGTGGATGTACGGCTTCAGACGGAATTCGTCGCCCCAGCCGTCCCACGGCTCGATGTCGTCCGGATTGTACATGCGGGAAAACGGCGCGGAGGGACGGCACGGCAGGTGCGGAACCTCGTAATCCACCCACAGGTGCCACGGCCTGCCCTCGGCGGCGAACGAACGAATCATTTCGCCCGCGCGCCCAGCCAGCCAGTGCGTCTCGGAACCCTCCACCGGGATGGGGCTTTCGCAGCCCAGCCAGCCGCCCTCGTACTTCACGTCCGGATACTTCTCCGCCGCGAAGGCGCGGTATTCGCTCAGACGTACCGTAGACTGATAGCCGAAATCCGCGGGCGTGCGGGTCGCAGACACGTGAAACCGCCCGATATAGCCGGTGTTCCAGCCGCTTTGCTTCAGCTCGCCCGGCCAGCAGATGGAGGGATCCAGCTCCGGCGTGGGCATGAAATCGTAGTTCCACTGTGCGCCGATGGAATCCGGGCGGCGGCCGCACAGAAGCGACTGGCGCGCGGGCGAGCACACCGGCAGCGGCGTGTACGCGTCCTCAAACACGATGCTTTCCCGCGCGAGGGCGTCGAGGTTCGGGGTTTTTACGCCCCGAAGCCCTCGATAGCCCACGCAGTCATGCCGAAGCTGGTCGGCATTGATCAGCAGGATATTCATATCGTCAGATGCGGCTGATGTCGCCATGGAAGGCGGGCAGCAGCTCAGGCACAACCAGAACGCCGCCGTTCTCGTAGCTCTTCATCGCGGCGAAGGTGTATTCCAGCGTAGCGAGCGCGTCGCGGCCGGAGGCGCGCAGATACTCGCGCGGCACCTTGTTGGTGATGTCCTCGAGGAAGGCGTTGATGCGAGTCGGGAACGTGGAGCCGAACTCCTTCACGCCGAAATCGGTGGTCTTGGGCGTGGGCGAAGCCATGCCGGGGTTCTCGACTTCGTTGATGTTCCAGTAGTGCAGCTTCTCCACGCAGTTTTCGATGCAGAAGGTGCCCTTCGTGCCAGCGTGCTCATAGCTCCACCAGCCGCCCAGACCGAACATCGCGTCTCCGCGCTGGCTGATCAGGTAGCCCACGCCGCCGTTGGCGAAGCGCACGTGAATAGAGTTGATGGACAGCATCGGGTCGCACGCGGTCGCGCGCACGCCGGGCTTGGACAGGAACGCCTGCACGCCCACGATGTCGCCGCAGAAGTGGCGCATGACGCTGAACGGATGCGCGCAGAAGGCCTTCAGGTGGCTGTAGGGCGTCTGCCAGCGGGGCGCGCCGGGGCCGCCGTACTTGAGCTCGGAGCCGTTGAAGCCGACCTTGTGGATGCAATACACCAGCTCGCCCACGCCGCCGTTCTTCATCAGCTCGTCCGCCGCGAACGCCGGGCCGGAGAAGTAGTGGTTCAGGTCGCAGCCGAGATACACCTTCTGCTTTGCGGCATAGCGAACCAGCTCGCGCGCGTCGTAGATGTCGGCGCAGATGGGCTTCTCAACCAGCACATTCTTGCCGTAGCTCAGCGCCAGCATCGCCGGCTCAAAGTGCATGGAGCCGTTGTCATAACCGGAGGTCGTCACGGACACGATGTCGATTTCCGGCATCGCCTTGAGCATTTCTTCCTCATCATAGAACGCGCGCACACCGAATTTCTCCGCCGCCGCGTCCGCCTTTTCCTTCACCAGATCGCAGACCGCGACCAGCTCAGAGAGCTCATTTTCGTGATAGCACCTCGCGTGCGTGTTGCCAATGCCGCCCATACCGACGACTGCGCACTTCAGTTTCATGATTCGTACCTCCCCTGTCATTCCTGTTTTTCGTCGTTTACGCGGGCGTACCCGGACGGGGCCACGCCCAGTTCCTTCTTGAATTCGCGCGAGAAATGGCTCAGGCTCGCAAAGCCCACGCTTTTGGCCGTATCGGAGACCGTTGCGCCCGAGGCGAGCATGTCGGCCGCGCGCGCGAAGCGGCAGCGCCGGAGGTATTCCTGAACGCCCACGCCGGTGATCGTGCGGAACTGACGGGACAGATAGTCCGGGGTCACGCCCGCCTCGGCGGCAATCGCCGCCACGGTCAGCTCGCTGTCCGAATACCGCTCGCCGACGATTTCCAGCGCCTTCGCCACATAGTTGGGATAGCCGCCGCCGTCGCTTTCCGCCTGACCGCGCCGTTCCAGCGCCCGCGCGTAGTCGATCAGCACGCACGTGCCCTGACACAGCACGCGCGTCTGCCAGCCGATTTCCCGCGTTTTCTGATCCTCGATCATCCCGCGCAGAAGCCGCGATACGCGCTTTTGCTCGTTCAGATCCAGATGCACCTTCACGGAATCCCATTTCCGGCTGTCCATGGAGAAGATCGTTTTGAACACCGGCTCATGCCGCAGCTTCTGAAACGCTTCCTCCAAGAACAGAAAGTTGTACAGCTGCACCACGCGCGAACCGATGTAGCTGTGGTTGTTGCCCGGCGTGATCAGGAAGCAGTCGCCCTCCATAACCAGCGCCGTCTGCTCGTCCGTTCCGTGCAGGCAGAAGCCCTCGCGGATGTAGACGAATTCGTAGAACGCATGGGCATGCGGGCTGATGCGCGTCTGGCTCTGATCGAGCACGACAATGCCCGGTGCCAACGCGTCGGCATGATCCTGAAACCGGAGCACATTATCCGGCATCCGCCCGCCTCCCCTCATCAGATATAGTTCGGGAACATTTCGTCCAGATACACAACCCGGCCGGTGTTGAGGGATTCAATGGCCGCGTGAATGATCATCTGCGCCTTGAGTCCCTGAAGGCCGCTGCCGTCGATGTCCTCGGGCTTCACGCCCGCCGCCACCTGCCGCACGAACGAACGGATTCGATCGCGGAAGGTATCGTCAAAGTTGGCGTAGCCGCCGAACACCGGGTTGGTGTACACGCGCTTTTCCGGGTTGCCGGCGGGATACAGCGTCGCTTCGCGCCACATATCCTCAAACACCAGTCGTCCCTTCAGGCCGGCGACCTCGCACCGCTCCATCGGATGACCGCGGGCAATGTCGTAGGAGCTGGTCAGGTGCCCGACCGCGCCGCTTTTGAACTTCATGTTGACGCTGGCCGTCGACCAGATCGTGCGCCCCGGTGACTTCATCGCAAAGCACTGCACCGCGTCCACGTCGCCCATGAAATAGCGGATAATCTCGCAGGAATGCGGGTTCAGCGCCTTCAGATGATAGTAGGGGCTGTCGAAATCCTGCGGCTTGCCGATCCACAGCGCCATGTTGCAGAACAGCAGATCGCCCAGCAGTCCCTCGTCCTGCCACTTCTTCGCGGCGCGGGCGGCGGGCGTAAAGCGATGGTTGAAGTCGATGGCGAAGCAGCGGTTCAGGCGCTTGGCCGTGTCAACCATGATCTTGCCGTTCTCAATCACATTGCTGATGGGCTTCTCGGTGAGCACGTGGCAGCCCGCTTCCAGCGCCTGAATGGTGGGAATGAAGTGATCGGACGAATACTCGTAGCCGCCGGTCGCGACGGACACCAGATCGGGCTTCAGCTCCTTCAGCATCGTGGGCGCGTCGTAATAGCACGGCACGTCAAACTTCTTCGCGGCCGCGTCGGCGCGTTCGCGGTTCACGTCGCACACGCCGACCAGCTCCACCATGTCGTCTTCCTGATAGATGCGCGCGTGCAGATTGCCGATATGGCCAAGGCCGATAACGCATACTCTCAGCATGATCTTAATCCTTCTTCTGCAGCTTCACCGCGTCCGCGATGCCGCCGATGTACTTGCCCTCGTAGGCCTCCTGCGAGGAAGCGAAGGGCTTGCCGTCCTTGAGGAAGTTCACGTCGATCGGGTTCGGGCGGCCGGTTTCCTTCACACGCTTCTCAATCCACGCGTCCATGCGCTTTTTGAGCGCTTCCACGATCTCGGGATTCTCGTCGGCCACGTTGTGGTTTTCCTCGGGATCCTTCACCAGATTATACAATTCAACCATGGGCTTGAAGTGGAAGTCCGGCTCCTTGGAGACGATCAGCTTCCATTCCGGCGTGCGCCAGCCGTGCTTGCGCATCCAGGTGTCCTCGGTGATGTAGAACTCCGGCTCCGGCTCGCGCTCGCCGCCGTAGACCAGCGGCATCATGCTGCGGCCCTCGAAGGGCAGGCCGGTATCGATGCCCATGATGTCCAGCAGCGTGGGCGTAACGTCCTTGAGCTGCATGTAATCCTTGATGCGCACGCAGGACGGCAGATGGTTCTTCCACACCACGATGAACGGCACCACCAGCGTGGGCTCGTACATGCCGTGATGATCGAAATAGCAGTCGTGATCATACAGCGTCTCGCCGTGGTCGGAAACGAACACGACGATGGTGTCCTCTTCCAGATTCAGCGCGTACAGCTTTTCCAGCACCTGCTGGATGCAGTTGTCCATGTAGGCCACGGCGGAATCGTACTGGGCGATGACGTAATCGGGGTTGGTGCATCCCTTGGGCACCCACGATCCGATGTAGTCGCCGAAGGGCTTGAAGTCGTACACCTTCTGCATGCGCTTGTCCTCGGGATCAAACGCGTCGCCCTGGAAGAACATGTCCTTGAACGGAGCGGGCGCGAGATACGGGGAGTGCGGGTCCATGTGGCGGATGAACAGGAAGAACGGCTTGTCGCCCGCGGCCAGACGCTCCAGCTCGGGGATGGCCACGTCGTTGCAGTTCTCGGCCTTGTGGGCGCGGCCGTCGTCATGATCGGGGCCCCAGCCGGCGAAGCTCAGGTAGTTGTCATAGCCGCGGCCGGCCGCGTTGCCCTTGAAGCCGATGCAGGTGGTCTCGTAGCCTCGGTCGTGCAGCATTTCGGCCAGCACCGGAACGCCGTCCACGATCTTGCTCTGGCCCAGCGCGACGACGCCGGTGCCGAACACGTCGCGGCCGGTCAGCATGCTGGAATAGCCGGGCGTGGTGGGAATATGCGCGGAGAAGCAGCTTTCAAACGTGATGCCGCGATCCGCGTACTTGGAGATGTTGGGGGTGGTCAGGCGGCCATAGCCGTAGTGGCTCATATGGTCGCGGCGCAGGCTGTCGATTCCGAAGAACAGAAGGTTCGGTTGTTTCTTGGACATGCTCGTGTTCCCCTCTCTAAAATTACAGTTCGTTGATTCTTTCGTCGTATACGCTTACGCGTTTGCCTTCCTTCGCGGACAGATAGCAGGCCAGCACCAGACGGAGCGTGTCCCTGCCCTCCTTCGCGTCGCACAGCGGCGCTTCGCCGTGCAGGAACCTCGCCATCGGCTCGGCCTGATCCACAAGGCGCTGGCCGTGCTTTTCCGGGGACGGAATGCCGGAATCCGTCCAGCAATCGTCGCCCTCCTTATACCACACAAGACCGGGCTGCGTTTCGCTGCGCGGCAGGCGCGTCGAGGGCGCGTCGCCGAAGTACTGCTGCACGCTGCCGCCCTCGCAGTACATTTCCGTGGTGATTTCCACGGCGCTGGTGGTAAACGAGCAGCTGATCTCGGCGATCATGCCGTTTTCATATTTGAAAAGCGCCACGCAGTTGTCGTTGGGAATGCGCGGGTTGACCATCGTGGACATTTCACAGGATACCGTCTCCGGCATGCCGAAAATCCACTGCATCAGGTTGATCGGGTGCGCGGAATCGTCGGCGAAAATGTCGCGGTTCATCACCGGGTTCACATGCCACGTGTTTTCGAAGTTCGCCCACGTGTGCGTCGCCAGACCGTGGCGGCGGCGGAACAGGCACACCTTGCCCAGCTCGCCGTTCTGCGCGATTTCGCGGATGCGGGCGTTCTGCCTGTCCGCGCGCATCTGCCAGCCCATCGTCAGCCGCACGCCGTTTTCCTCGACCGCCTTCACGATGCGGTCGGCCTCGGCCATATGCAGCGCCATGGGCTTATAAAGGATGATGTTCTTTTTCGCCTTCGCGGCCTTTTCGCAGATGTCGCAGTGATACGCGGTCTCGCTGGTGACGACCACGGCGTCAATGTCGCTTTTTAGAAGCTCGTCCAGCGACGCATACGCGCGAATGTCCACGCCGGGATAGTTCTTTTCCAGCGACTCGCGCAGCCGGGCGGAATCGTGATCCCACGCGCCGGTCACGGCGATGTCGTATTTCTCGGGCGCGCGCAGCCATTCCTTTGTGAAGGAAAACACGTGGCCGTGCGCGAAGCCGCAGATGCCTGCCTTAATCATGTGCTTGGCTCCCCTTTCGTCGGACGCTTATCGGGCGTTCAGAAGCTTGAGGATCGCGTTCATATAGCCGTAGCTCTCGGACGCGATGGCCTGCGCCTGCTGCATGGTCTGCTCGGGACCGATGACCTCAAGGCACACGGGGCCTTCGTAGCCCGCGTCCACCAGCGCCTTGAAGTAGCCGTACAGGTTGATTTCGCCGCGGCCGCAGGCCTGATTGGCGGGCGTTCCGGGATTCGGGCCGGGGCCGACGCAGTCGCGGATATGTACATGACCCATGCGGCTCACAACGGAAGCCAGCGCTTCCTCGGGCTTTTCGCCGGCGCGGTGAATGTGGCTGGGATCCATGTCGATGCCGAAGGAATCGGACGGAATCAGTTCCATGGCGCGCAGCGTGGTGGGCGTGGAATAGATCGCGCAGCCGACGTGCGCCTTGCAGCACAGCTTCACGCCGTATTTGGCGGCCAGCTCCGCGCGCGCGGTCAGCGTTTCAATGGAGGTTTTGAAGGTTTCCTCGTCGTCCATCTTGCCGCCGGGGCCGACGTTCACAACCGGGATGCCCAGGTACTGCGCGGCCTTGAACGCCTTTTCCAGCCTGTCCTCGTCAAGAGAGGCCACTTCCATGCTCAGAAGCTCGACGCCGGCTTCCTTCGCCGCCGCCTTTACCAGCGGAACCTGCGTCTCCCACGCGTCCAGCACCAGGTGCTCGCACATGCCCTGAATCGCGGAAAGCTCCGCTCCGTCGTAGCCCGCCAGCCTGATCGCCTTAAGCGCGGTCTTCACGTCGAAGGCCTTGAACAGAACCGTATTGATACCCAGCTTCATCACGTTAAACATCCTCCCTGTATCTTTTCTATCGGGTTGAGTTCATTATACCTTTGCGAAATCCGCATTGCAACGCCTTGCGGAAATTCCAGTGCGGATTTCATCAAACGAGCCGCGCGGTTGTCAAAATCCGCGCAGCTCATTTTTGATCGCATTTTGTAAAGCGCTTTCACATCCGCCGCTGCGCCCGCACGCGTTCAGCAAGGCGGCGCAGCGCGTCCATGCGCTCGCGGAAAAACAGCCGGTAGCCCTCGCAATACCGATCGATGGACGGCTTTCCGCCGACAAACGGCTCGCGCTCGCGGCGGCAGCCGCCGCGGCACAGGAAAAACGCGCCGCAGTCCCGGCACGCGCCGTCCAGCGGAATCGACGTTTCGACGAACCGCCGCGCCGTTTCCGAGGCCGCCATTTTCCCGAATCCGTCCGAATTCACGTTTCCCAGCTTCCATTCGTCCACCGCATAAAAATCGCAGGGATAAACACTTCCGTCCGCCTCCACGGTGAACGAGCAGGTACATCGCCCCGCCATCGAGCAGCATTCCGGCGGGTTGCCCAGCAGCATCTGCACGTAGTTGTCGAACGTGCGGACGCTCACGTACTTTCCCCTTCGGTAGTCCCGCTCGTAGCGGTCGAAGGTCTCGATGAGAAACCTTCCATAGGAGACCGCGTCCGGCGCAAACGACGGCGCGCCCGGCTCCAGCCCGTCCAGACAGGGAATGAATTGCAGAAAGCGATAGCGCCGCAGCGCTTCATAGGTCTCCGCCGGGCGGGCGCACACGTCCTTATTGACCACGCACAGGATGTTGAAGTCCACCCCATGCGCCGCCAGAGTCTCCGCCGCCCGCGCCGTCTGCGCGAACGTGCCCGCGCCGTCCGCGTCAAGCCGGTACAGGTTGTGCGTTTTTTCGTCCCCGTCCATCGACAGGCCCACGAGAAAATGGTTCTCGCGGAAAAACGCCGCCCATTCGCCGTCAATCCGGCCGCCGTTGGTCTGTATGGAATTGTACGCGGCCCGTCCGCCCGCGTAGGACTTCTGAAGCCGGATCAGCTCCCGGAAAAAATCCAGCCCCGCCAGCGTCGGCTCCCCGCCCTGAAAGGAAAACGCCACATAATCGTCTGACGCGGCGAACGCCCGCCGCACAAGCCGCGCCAGCGTGTCCCGCGTCATTATACCGCGCGCACCCTCGCTGCGGCGCGCCATTTCATCCGCGTAAAAGCAATACCGGCATCGGTACTGGCAATGTCCCGACGCCGGCTTGATCAAAAGCGATACCGGCGGCATACCTCCAGCCTCCCCTCCCGAATGGTTTCATTATACGAGAGGTTCGCCCGTAAGTCAACCGCCGGCGCTTCCCGTTTTACAGCAGGATGCAGATCATGCCCCCGTTTCCTTCATTAATAATCTTCGCGAGCGACTGCTGCACCTTGCTCCGCACGTCGTCCGGCATGCGCATCAGCTTTCCGGCCAGTCCTTCCTTCACAAGCTCGCTCAGCGAGCGGCCGAAAATCTCCGTTTCCCACAGGCTCTTGGGATCGCCCTCGAAGTTGCTCAGAAGCGATTTCACAAGCTCCTCGCTCTGCTTCTCCGTGCCGACGATCGGACTGACCTCCGTCTGAATGTCCACGCGAATCATGTGCAGACTGGGCGCGCCCGCCTTCAGCCGCACGCCGAAGCGCGAACCCTGCTTCACCAGCTGCGGCTCCTCCAGCGTCAGTTCGTCCATCTCCGGCGGCACCAGACCGTAGCCCGTCTCGCGCACGCTCTGCAGCGCGTCCTTCACGCGGTCGTACTCCCGGCGCGCGTCCACCAGCTCCTTCATCAGCTTGAGCAGATGCTCCTCGCCCTCCACGTTCTGCCCGCTGGCCTCGCCCAGCACGCGGAAGAACAGGCCGTCCTTCAACTCCGCCTTCAGCTCCACCGCGCCCTCGTTCAGCTTCACGGCTGTGACGCGCACGTCCTCCACCGCGTCCGCTTCCTTCGCCGCGGCGACCAGCTTTTCATAGTCCCGCACGCGCGACATCTGCGCGGCGGCGCGCCGCACCTGCTCCATAACGCCCGTGACCAGATAGTGATCCTCGTCCAGCGCACCCAGCCACGCGGGCACGTCCATGCGAAGCTCGGTCAGCGGGAACTCGAACAGCAGGCTTTCCATCAGGCCGCCGACCTCGCTCAGCCGCATCTGCTCCACGTTCACGGCTTCCACGGCCACGTCATACTTCTCGCTCAGCGCATTCTTCAGGCTTCGCGCCTGCGCGCCCTCGGGATTCAGCGTGTTCAGCACCACGATGAACGGCTTGCCCAGCTCCTTGAGCTCCCGCACCACGCGCTCCTCCGCGGCCTCGTAGGCCTCGCGGGGAAGCTCGGTCACCGTGCCGTCCGTCGTCATCACCACGCCCACGGCGGCGTGATCCTTGATCACCTTGCGCGTGCCCAGCTCCGCCGCCTGCTCGAAGGGAATGTCATAATCGAACCACGGCGTGCGCACCATGCGCGCCGCCTCGCCCTCGTTCAGCCCCAGCGCGCCGTCGGCCAGATAGCCCACGCAGTCCACCAGCCGCACGCGGAACGAAGCCTGGTCGCGCAGCCGCACCTCGGCCGCCTCGTTGGGCACAAACTTCGGCTCCGTGGTCGTGATCGTGCGTCCCGCCCCGCTCACGGGCAGCTCATCCTGCACCCGCGCGCGGCGATCCGCGTTTTCGATGTTGGGAAGCACCAGCAGCTCCATGAACCTTTTAATGAAGGTGGACTTCCCCGTTCGCACCGGGCCTACGACGCCGATGTAGATATCGCCCTCGCAGCGTCCGGCGATATCCCGATACAGATTTTTCTGATCCATGGAACGCCTCCCGCTTTCCTTCAAATTCTGCCCCAGTCTATGTGACCATGTCCTGCGGTAGACCTTCCGCATCCTTTCGGCAAGGGATTGCGAAACGCGCGGTTTTGCGCTATAATGAGAGAGAACGCTCATTACGGAGGCGCCGACATGCCTGAAAAAAAGAAAGCCCGACACTCGAAGAACGCCCGCGGCGGCGCGCAGCTCTATCGCGCGGCCTTCCTTGCCGTGCTCGCGCTGGTCGTTCTCGCCGCGGTGTATATCGTGAAGTTCTATCGCGAAAGAAGCGAAACCGAAGCGCTGAACGCTCAGCTGCACGCGCTGCTGGTCACGGCGGAACCGTCCGCGTCCGCGCAGCCCTCGCCCACGCCTGCGCCGCAGGCGACCGTCAGCGGCGGCGCGCAGATCGTTGCCTATCCCACGCCGCCTTCGGAGATTCGTAAGGAATTCAAGGGACTGCACGACCTGAATCCCGACCTGATCGGCCGGCTGTACATTCCCACCGACACCGAGCACTCGCCGATTGACCAGTTCGTGCTCAAGCGTGACAACGAATACTACCTCACCCACGATTTTTACGGCGAAAAGCGCAAGTCCGGCGCAGTCTTCATGGACGAGGCCAACGAAATCTGGCCGCAGGATCAGCACATGATCCTCTATGGCCACAACATGAAAAACGGCACGATGTTCGCGCGGCTTACCCAGTATTCCACGATCAAATACGCCGCCCGCAACCCGTTCGTCTACTTTGACACGATCTACGAAACCGGCACCTACGTCGTGCTCGCGGCCATGCGCCTGCCCGCGAAGGAAACCATGACGCCGTCGTTCAACATTCGCACGTTCTTCTTTGGCGACGCCAGCTTCAATTCCTTCCTGTACGCCATCCGCGAGCGCGCGCTGTACGTCACCACCGTCGGCGCCGACGCGAACGATCAGCTTCTGTCGCTCGTCACCTGCTCCTACAACGAGAACGACGAGCGCTTCATCCTGATCACCCGCCGTCTGCGCGAAAACGAGACGGAGGACGACATCCGTGCCCTGATCAAGGGCAGCAACAAATGAAGGGAGTGAGCGACCCCATGCCGCTTGCCGCAGAACACTTTCGAGCTTTAATGGAAAACCGCCCCTCGAAGCCCTATGAGGACGCCGCGTCGGCCGCGGACGCCCTGAAAAAAATGATCGCCGACACCCAGCAGCTGACGCTTTCGCAGCTGGACGATTCCATTGCCCGGCAGCTGGGCAGTATCCTGTTTTCCCATGAAGCCGGACTGATCTCCGCGCTTTCCACCATGAACCCGCCCGAGGTAAAGGTGAAGCGCGCCAAGGGCTTCCCGGTTTCGCTGGTTCTGAGCCTGTGCGCGATTCTGATCACCGCGGGCGCGGCCGCCTCCGCATGGAAGAGCGGCGACCTGCTGACGGCGTTTCTGGCCGCAGCCGGCGCGATTCTTACAGCGTTCGCAGCCTTCCTGCCCCGCCCCAAGCCGGAGGTAAAGGTCTCCCAGACCGTGGACGAGGACGCGCTTTTCCGGCTTGCCGAACGGCGCATGGAAGCCATCGACCGTGACCTTGAAGCCTTCCTGAGCCTGCCCGCCCCCGGCGGAAGCGACGACGAAAGCGTGCTTCAGCTGATCACGTTGGCCGTAACGCTGAAGCGCGAGGACCCGGACACGGTGCCGGACGAGCTGATGACAGCCATCACGGCGCTGACCATTTCAAAGGGCTACACGTTTTTGGAATACGATGGCACGAACGACGCGTATTTTGATATCATGCCGACCAAGCGCGCCACGCGCACCATCGCACCCGCCGTGCTGAAGGGCGACCGGCTGGTCGCGCGCGGCATGGCCATCGTGCAGCTGGAAGAAACTCCGGAGGATACGAACGAATGAAGTACATTGGCATCGACATTGGCGACGGTGAGAGCGCGGTCGCCTGTCTGGCGGAAGACAGCGTAATTGAACCCGTAATTCAGCCGATTGACGGGCGCGGCTCCATCCTGTCCGTCGTCGGCATGGCCGGTACGGAAGTGCGCATCGGCGAGAAGGCGCTGCTCGACCGCAAGGTCGTGCATCTGCGTTCCCGCTTCAAGAGCCGTTATCTGAACACCATGGACGCGGAGCGCGACATTGAGCGCTTCGCCCACGGTCTTCGCACGGCGCTTTTGGAGGAGGCGGACGATTTCTTTGACGGAGACGTATACATCGCCGTCGGCTGCCCCGCAGGCTGGAAGGAAAACGACCGCGCGCGCTACTGTGAGATCATGAAGCGCGCGGGACTTGGCGACGTGCACATCGTGTCCGAATCGCGCGCCGCGTTTTTCTATGCCCGCTACGCGCACGAGCTGAAGGTCGCGCCCGAGCTGCTCGATCAGACGACGCTGGTCATCGACATCGGCTCGTCCACGACCGACTTCGCCTATATCGTGAACGGGCGCGAATCCGCCATCGGCACGTTCGGCGACGTATCGCTCGGCGGCGGCCTGATCGAGGCCTGCATGCTGCGCCGCGCGGTGGCGGCGAGCAAGCACCGCGAAGAGCTGGAAACCGTGTTCCGCGAGTCGCTCTCGTGGAAAAACCGGCTGGAAATCGCCGCGCGCCGCTTAAAGGAGCAATATTTCCTCGACGAAGCCGAGTGGGTCAAAACGCCCTGCGTCGCGTCCGAAACGGTATACTACGACCTGCCCGTGAAGGTGAAGTTCGAGCTGAACGAGGACATCATGCGCGAAATTCTCTCTACGCCCATGGATGAACTGAAGGGCGCGACGTTCGACGAAGCGCTGAGCGACCTTCTGCGCCACGCGGAGCAGGCCACGGCCGAGAACCCGCCGAAGCTCGTCATCCTGACCGGCGGCGCGTCGCGCATGCGCTTCTTCCGCGAAGCCTGCGCCGCGCAGTTTCCGAACGCGCAGGTCGTCATCTGCCCGGAGCCGGAATACTCCATCGCCAAGGGGCTGGCCTACGCCGCGCGCGTGGACGACCGACTGGACGCGTTCTCAAAGGACATCGAGGCCTACTTCCAGAGCGGCGACGTATCGCGCGAAATCGCCGCGTCGCTCAAGTGGCTCACCGTCCCACTGGCATCCATCCTGTCCGGACGCATCGTGCACGACGTAGTATTGAACGTTTTAGACGAATGGAAGTGCGGCGAGATCGAGACCATTGAGAAGATGGACGCGCCGATTATCGAGCGCACCGACGAGCTGGTTCGAAACCTCGACGACATTCCGGAGATTCGCCCCGCCATCAACGAGTGGCTGAAAAAGCTGTTCCAGCGGCTGCAGCCGCGGCTGGATGAAATCTGCATCCGGCACGACGTCGACCGCCAGAGCATGTCGCTCACCGGCGTGCGCTCGCTGATCGGCCCGGAAAAGGTGAACATCCTGCTGGAAAGCCCGGTTACGACCACGCTGATCTACGTCATCACCAGCTGCGTTACCGCGACGCTCTGCGGCGGCGGCGGCGTGGTGCTTCTGATGGAAGGCCCCGTCGGCATCCTGCTGGGCGCGCTGATCGGCCTGATCGTGGCCTACTTTGGCCAGAAGGCGGTTACCAGCGCGGTAAGCCGCGCCAATTTGCCGCTGTTCACGCGCAAGCTCCTGTGCCTGTCCTTCCGCAAGAGCCTTTCCTCGCCCCGGCAGCGCAAGGCCATCGAGTCCGCGCTTTTGAGCAGCATGGATTCGCCCCGGTTCCAAAAACAGCTCGAGACCGATATTACCATCAGTCTCGAGTCGCAGATTATGAATATGGCGCGTTCGGTCGAAATGCCGATCGTTCAGTGAGCCCTTCGGACGGCGGAGCACACGGCGCGTCCGACGGTAAACAGCAGACGGAACAGCATCGTGGCGGCGAAGATACCCAGCGCCATCGCGCCCGCCGCCGACAGCGTGTACAATCCCCTGTCCACGAACGTCGCCTTGTCGCCCTGCAAAAGACCCAGCATCGTATAGTACAGCGACCCCCCGGGCACCATCGGAATCACGGACGTGATGACGAACACGGTGACCGGGGTTTTTACGATGCGCGCGAGAATTTCCGCGTACAGCGTGCCCGCCGCCGCGCCCAGCGCGTAGGCCATCGTTGCGGGCAGCCCTATTTTCTTCATCGCGAGCAGATACAGTCCCCAGTTCAGCGCGCCGCCCAGCAGCGAAAACCACAGCTTGCGGGAGCGCACGCCGAAGAACATGGCAAAGCTCAGGCTGCCGAGCGCCGCGGAGACGATGGGAAGCAGCCATTCCTTCATCATGCCACACCTCCCAGAATCGTCAGAACGCCCGCCGCGCCCACGGCAATGCCAATGGCCAGAAACAGCGCCTCGGCCACGTGCATCAGACCCGCCTGAATGTCGCCGGCAATGAAGTCGCGCATGCCGTTGACCAGCTCCACGCCGGGAATCAGCAGCATCACGTTTCCGATGATGATCTTGTCCGCGTCGGCGGCCAGCCCCAGCCGAACCGAGGTGACCGCGAGCGCCGCGGCCACCGCCGCGCTCAGAATGTCGTTAAACAGCGTGTTCCCGCGCAGCGTGTGAGAAAGCCGCGCGCAGAACAGCATCACAACGCCGATCAGAGCGCTGGCAATCGCGTCCGCCAGATTTCCGCCAAAGAAGAGCGTGAACGAAAACGCGACCAGCGCATAGATGAACATTTTCTGCCAGAGCGTATAGGTGGGCGTCGCTTCCACCGCCTCCAGCCGCGCGCGCATCGTCTTCGCGTCCGGCGTTTCCCGGCACACATGCCGCGCCAGATCGTTCACGCGGTCGAGCATTTCCAGATTGATGCACGGGGCCATTAAGCGCCGGGAGGACGTCATCTCGCGCCCGCCCATTTCCGCTGTCGCCACAATGTGGGACGGAATGGCGAACACGTGCGGGTTCTCTCCGCCATAGGCGCGAATCAGGCGGCAGATCGTATCCTCCACGCGGTACACCTCGCCGCCGGACTTCAGCATCGTCACGCCAACGTCAAGAATCGTTTGAAAGATTGCTTCCGCTTCGCGGGCCTCCATCGCTTGCGTCTCCTCCATCCTGTGCCGTCAGACCGACAGCGCCTGCTTCAGCGCCGGGTAAATCGCCTGCGCCATCCGGTAAAAGCCCAGATCGTTCGGGTGGCAGCCGTCCACGGTGCAATCCTCGTGATCGTGCTCGCCAAACAGCGTCCGGCCGTCCACAAACCACACGTGCGCGTCGCCGTTTTCGCGCGCATGCTCATAGGTTGCGTAAATCAGCTCGCGCCGTTCCTCGCCGTGCGGGTCACGGTTGCCGTCCGGCTTGGTGACGAAGATCACGGGAAGCTCCGGCCGCGCGCGGCGAATGATCTTGAAGAACGGCTCGTGCGTGCGGCGAAGATGCTCCACGTCCGGCGCGTTGTGGTCATAGTCAAACACGAACGCGCACATCGGAAGCCCGGCAATGTATTCCGCCATCTCCGCTTCGCCCTTGGCGCTGCCTGAGAAGCCCAGATTCACCTGATCCGCATCCAGCCAGCGCGACAGAAAGCCCTGATAGCAGTTTCCGGGACGGGACGCGCAGCCGCCTTGCGTGATGGACGAACCGTAGTAGACCACAGGCTCGTTAAACCGGTACGGCCGCGGCGCAAGCACGTTCGCGCCCGCGCTGATGCCGATCAGCAGGCGCGTAAGCCCGTTGTATAGCGGCATGTTAATCTCTATGTCCTTCACGCCGGCCTTCAGCTCGCACACGCCCTCGAACCATTCGTCGGTTATGCCGGGGCGAATCGTGGCGCAGTATTCGCCGTCCGCGTAGATGTCCAGACCCTTGCTGCCCGTCAGCGCCATGTGGTTCATGATGCTGTCCGGATACAGGCTGCTCGCGCGCACGGCCACGCGCAAGGCGTCCGTGCGGAAGCGCACATGCCCGCCCGCTGTGTGATGCGCAAGCACCTGCACGCCCTCGCTGACCCTCGGAAGCAGTTCTTCCGGCAGACGGAGAAACCTCTCGCCCTCGCATACCGCCAGCCCGCGCACCTCGAACGGCTCGCTTCTCAGGTCATACCATGTGAATTCCTTCTCGCTGAAAACGGTTCCCTTCAGAAAATTGGGATCGATCTTCGTAATATCCATGCGCTCATTCCCCTGTACGCTGTAATTTCCATTGTTATTATCGCACGCGCCCGGCGCGCTGTCAATGCGGTTTTGCGTCCGCAGCGCGAAGTGTCCGGCGAACGCCGCCCGTTTCATTGAAAATTAACCCATCCACCATCTTGACAAACGAGCCATGATTTGTTATGATCTTCGTGGTTAGATTACTTTAACCGCATCGGACGCGATCGTCCTTTTCTTTTTCGGGTTCGGTTAGATGTATTTAACTGCAAGGAGGGCATCATGAGCGCACGATTTGAGGAAACCCTGATCCGGCACTGCGCGGCGACGCTGGCCGGACACAAATGCGGCAGCCTGTTTTCCTATCGGCGGCAGGCGGGCGAGTCCCTTTCGGAAAACGCCGCGGAGCTGGATGGCCTTCTGCGGGAAAAGGGCATCCGCGTGCGCGTTCTCCGGGAACGGGACGCCGACGGGCTGGTTTACGTGTACCGCCCCCGCATGCTGGAAGAGCGGCTTCAGCAGACGGACATTCGCGCGTTCCTTTCGGAGATGGGCTATACCGCCTTCGATCCGGAGGCCGCGCTGGAAACGCTTTCGCGCGCCGTCCGCGCGGGCACGGATTTTCCGCACGAAATCGGCGTGTTCCTCGGCTATCCGCTTGAGGACGTAATTGCCTTCATCCGCAACAAGGGGCAGTGCTTCTGCTGTCTGGGCTGCTGGAAGGCCTATTCGAACGAAGCGCAGGCGCGTCGCGTGTTCGCGCTGTATGAGAAGTGCCGAAACGTCTATCTAAGCTGTTATCGGCGTGGTTTTGGTGTTGCGCGGCTTACCGTGGCCGCCTGACATAGATTTATCTTTACTGAATGGGAGGCTTTCATATGAAAATTGCTGTTGTATACTGGAGCGGAACGGGACACACCGAGGCCATGGCGCAGGCGGTTGCAAAGGCCTGCGGCGGCACGCTCTTCACCGCGGCGGAATTCCCGGCCGCGCAGGTTGCCAATTTCGACGCGATCGCGTTCGGCTGCCCCGCCATGGGCGCGGAGGTGCTGGAGGAAGGCGAGTTCCAGCCGATGTTCGACGAGTGCAAGCCGCTCCTCTCCGGCAAGAAGATCGCGCTGTTCGGCTCCTACGGCTGGGGCGACGGCGAGTGGATGCGCAACTGGGAGACCGAGTGTCTGGCCACGGGCGCGACGCTGGCCTGCGACAGCGTTATCTGCCAGGATGAACCCGACGAGCAGGCGCTGGCCGAGTGCGAAAAGCTGGGTCAGGCGCTGGTCTCCTGAAGGAGGACGTAAGCAATGACAGAGCGCCTGCGGTATAAGCTGATCGGCCTGGGCGTCAGCGCCGCCTTCCTCGCCGTATGCGCGCTGCTCGGTTCCGGCCTGTAAATCAGACGCGGTATACAAACCCGGTCAAATTGACAAGAAAATTTGGATGCACAGACGGCGTGACCCTCGCGGCCACGCCGTTTGACGATCTCACACACGTTTATCGAAGCCGTCTTTCCATCACGACTTCGCCTTCCTCTTCTTCGCCGGTGTGCGTAAAACCGAGCTTCAGATACAATCGCTTCGCAGCTTCATCGCCTTCCACATAGCAGAGAACAACCCTGTCATAAACGCCGTCCTTCTCCATCTCCTGAAGAATCATCTCCGCCGCCTGATAGCCAAACCCTTTTCCCTGATACCGCTCGTCGATGAAAAACTGGCTGAAATTGTACGCGTCCTCGAAATCGTAATACAGCGCCATGCCAATCGGCGCTTCGTCGTTATAGATCACAACAGCCCGGCTTCGGCTGTTTCGGTATGCAAAGGCTCTCGCCAGCATGACGGTGGAATTGGCCACAAACGCCTTCTGATCGTCCCGAACGCGCAGGGAAAGCCGCCAATTATCGGGATTCACGTCCTCAAGTCTGATCATGTCAAATTTCCTTCCTATGCCCTTATAGCAACGGCGGGAGAACGCCATACGTGCCCTCCCGCCGCTGATGGATTGGTCTTATTCGAAAATATAGGCATTCTTTTCCTCGGGACGATTCTTCATCTCTTCGCGCTTGCGGTTATGCTCCTCGCTCTCGTAGCCCATCACGGCGTACGCGGCGACCTTGCTTTCCTCTACGCCGGGCTGGTTGAACGTGTCGATGTTCAAAAGCGCGCCGGTGTAGGCGGTCACGAGTTCGAAGAAATACAGCAGCTGGCCGACGGTATCGGCGTTCACTTCGTCCAGCGTGATCGTCTGGCTCATGCGGCCGGAGCGATACAGCGCGTACTCGGTGCCCCTGCGCTCGGCCTCGATCAGCTGATTGTGGCTCTTGCCGCCTAAGAAAGCGATCTTCGGCACATTCTCGCAGCCGTGCGGGATGGGCGTTACGGCACGGAAGTTTTCGACCTTCAGGAAGGTGATGGCCTTGTCGAACGGGCCCTCAGTGTAGAGCTGCAGCTGGCTGTGCTGATCGGTTACGCCCAGCGTCTTGACCGGCGTGGAGCCGACGTGGCAGGGCTTGCCGTCCAGCGTCACGTTCTTGCCCAGAGACTCCGCCCACAGCTGCGCGTACCAGTCGGAAATCAGCTTCAGGCTGTCGGCATACGGCATCATGACGGAAATGTTCATGCCCTTCTGCATGCACAGGTACATCAGACCCGCCTCGTACAGCGCGGGGTTCTTCGTCATATCGCCGCTGTTGCAGCGTTCGTCCATCTTCTTCGCGCCCGCAACCAGCGCGCGAATGTCGATGTTGCAAACGGCCGCCGCCAGCAGACCCACGGGGCACAGCTCGGAAAAGCGTCCGCCCACGCCGTCCGGAATGTAGAACGTCTTGAAGCCCTCGGCGCGCGCCAGCTCGATCAGGAAGCCCTTGGTCTTGGAGGTGGTGACAACGATGTGCTTCTGATAGTCGTTCGGGCAGGCTTCCTTCAGCTTCTCGAGCACGATCAGATACTGGCTCATCGTTTCGGCGGTGCCGCCGGACTTGGAAATCACGTTGAAACACGCGGTGCGCACGTCCACAACGTCCATCAGCGCGGCCATGCGCTCGGGATCGATGTTGTCCTCGATGTAGAGCTTGGGCGCGTTGCGCTTTTCCTTCGGCAGCTCGTTGTAGTGCAGATGATTCAGCGCCTGCTGAACCGCCGCCGGGCCGAGCGCGCTTCCGCCGATGCCCAGCACGACGAACGCGTCGAACCGCTCGCGAATGCCCTTCGCGGTTTCCTCGACCTCCTCGAGAATCTCATCCTGATTGTAGGGCAGATCCATCCAGCCCTGCATGCCCTTGCCGCGTCCGGCCTCAACGGCCTTGTACGCGTTCGAAAGGCTCGCGGACAGCGCGTTCATCTCCGCGCCGTCAATGCCGCGTTCGCCCAGAAAATCCTTCATCATATGGTTTACGTCCAACCGAATGTTCGCCATGAATCAATCGCTCCTTTGGTAATCTTCCGATGGTATTATAACCATCAAAAGTAATTTTTCCATGAATTCCATTTGAATTCACACGCCATATATGCGATAATCGACGCATACGGAGGAATCAGCGATGTACGAAAGCCTTATCCGCCTGCTCGCGGCAATCGGACGCGCCGCGGCGAAGCTCCCCTTTCCCATCACCGGGCTGATGGCCGCGCTTCTGGCGGGGCTGATGCTCGCGCGGCCGAAAAAGCTGTGGAAGCCGCTTCTGGCTCTCGCGCTCTCGCTCGCCGTCATCTGGCTGCCGCTCTACGCGAACAAACCCTACGCCGTTTCCCGAACGGCGGCGGATGAAACCATCTCCACCTTCATCGAATCGCTCGCGCACGCGCTGGAACCGGCGGAAGCGCTCTCGCATGAGGAAATCCTTCAGACGGCGCAGACGCTCTCCGGCGGCGGCGTTCATCTGAAATATATGCGTTTCCCGGAGCTCATGCGCGCGCTGCGCATGGCCGGGTTTTATTCGCCGCTGACGGGCGAAGCGCTTCTGAGCGAAGCGGAGCCGGAGTGGTTCCTGCCGTTCGTCGCCTGTCATGAGCTGGCGCACGCAAACGGCCTTGCCAACGAGGGACAGGCCAACCTGCGGGCATATGCGCTCTGTATGGCCGCGGACTCCCCCGCCTTCCGAAATTCCGCGCGGCTGTACGCCATGCGAATCGCGTTTTCGATGCTCGACTCATCCGCCGCGCAGGCGACGCGGAGCCGACTTCCGGAAGCCGTTCAACGCTTTCTATCCGGCGCGGAACCCCGCTCAGCCCGGCGCGCAGGCAGTCTTCTCTCCGTCATTCCGGGTCGATATGAAGACCTGATTTACGGTCTGCTGTTCAATTCCTCGAATCCCGAGGCATAAAACCCTTTTCAGCTTTCCTCCATCAAATCCCACGGCGTAAGCATCCCCAGCAGCCGCCCGTATGGCTGGCCGTTTTCGGTGACGAACAGCGCGGCCACGCGGCGCTCTCGCGGCGACGTGCGCACGAACAGCTTGCGCGCCTCGTCGCAGGTGGTTTCCGGATCGATGAAGCGGAACTGTTCCATCGGGTGGTTTTCGGGGCGCAGCGCTTCCCGCACCTCGTCCAGCCGCGTCTGATCGTCAACGGCCAGCCGGTTTTCGTCCATCGCCATAGCGAACGGCGTGGACGCGCTGAACACGCCCGTCAGGCGATCGTTTTCCATCACGGGAACATGCGAATAGCCGTTCCTCGCCATGCGCTGCATGAGCCAGACCACGCGGTCGCGCGGCGTGGCCACCAACAGGCGATCGACCGCCGTCGCGCGATCCAGCACCAGCGGTGGCTTCTGGAAATAGGATACGATTTTCTCAAGCGCCCGCATCAGCCCGTCCGACGGCTCAATCGGCGGACAGCCGTCGATGTCAGCGGAATGCGTGATCAGGTTGCGCACCTGCCTGCACAGATCCAGCTTGTCGCGAAACCGAACGTTGCCCATCGCAGAAATATACTGATACACGGCGTTGACCGTGCTTCTGCCCTCCTCGCGGCATTTTTCCTCCAAAAGATCCTCAAGAACCTTGTACAGGCTGATGAATTTCTCCGCGTTCGCCATTCTTTTCCTCCGCGTTTGCCTTTTTCATCTGCTCAAGAAGCGCCTTCAGCTCGTCGCGCGCGTCGTCCTTCTTCGTGCGCGGGCGGGCGCTTTCCGCCGCCTTCTTCACGTCCTCCGGCGTAATCTGCGTCAGAATCTCGCGGCTGATCTCGGTTTCTCCGGCCAGACGGTTCGCCTGCGCCACCAGCACCTGTTCAAACAGGTTGCGCACGCCGCGCGCGTTGCCGAACGTGATCGGGTCGACGTTCTGCTTTTCGATGAACGCGCGCACCTCCTCGCGCGCGCCGCCCAACAGCTCGTAGCCGCCCTTCTTCACGCGCATATCGAAGATCGCCAGCATCTCGTCCATCGTGTAGTCGTCAAAATGCAGGAAGCGGTTGAAGCGGGATTCCAGTCCGGGATTGGACGCGATAAATTCGTCCATCAGCCTGTCGTACCCGGCCACGATAACCACCAGATCCTCGCGATGATCCTCCATCGACTTCAGAAGCGTATCCACGGCCTCCTGCCCGAAGTCGTTGCCCTCCTTATGGTAGGTAAGCGCGTAGGCCTCGTCGATGAACAGCACGCCGCCCAGCGCCTTTTCGATGACCTCGCGCGTTTTGGGCGCGGTCTGCCCCACGTAGCCCGCCACAAGTCCGGCGCGGTCGACCTCAACCAGCTGCCCCTTTGACAGGATGCCCAGACTGCGATAGATTCTCGCCATCAGGCGGGCGATCATCGTTTTGCCCGTGCCGGGATTGCCGGAAAAGACCATATGCAGCGACATATCCACCGTCGGCAGCCCATGCTCCCTGCGCAGCTTGTGCACCTTCACCATGTTGACAAGGCTCTCCACCTCGGTCTTCACGCTTTCAAGGCCGATATAGCCGTGCAGCTCGTCAAGCAGATCATCCAGCTTCTCCGGCGGCCGCTCCTGTTCCGGCTCCGCGGGTCTCGCGGTCTGCGTCGGCGCGGCGGGCTTCTCCGCATTTCCGGCGGGCGCGGGCTCGTCCCACAGATTGTCGGTGACCGTCCGCGCGCCGTTTTCGCTCAGCCTGCGAATGACCTCCAACTGCTTTTCAAGCACCTCGTCGCGCATGTCCGGCGCGGCGGGCTTGTCCGCCTTCTGCGGCTCTTCCTTCAGCGGGCCGACCGCGCCCCATATGTCGTCCGCCATGCGGCGGAGATTGCGCTGGGTCATTTCCCGGATTTTTTCCATTTGTCTTTCGATCGTGCGATCCTTCTCGTCCATGTTCCGCCTCCGGCCCTTTGTTTTCTTCTCCCTGATTATAACACAAACCGCGCCCGTTCGTACACCGTTTTTTTCGCGCGCGAAGAATCTTTTCCCGAAAGGACTTGCGCCCGCCCCATTTGTGCGTTATGATAGGAACAGCCAATTTAAGAGAAAGAGGTGTTCGCATGTCCAATATTCCGACCCCGCACATCACCGCCAAAGAAGGCGATTTTGCAAAGACGGTTCTCATGCCCGGCGATCCGCTGCGCGCGAAGTTTATCGCGGAGAATTTTCTTGAAAACCCCGTGCTCGTAAACAACGTTCGCGGCGTACAGGGCTACACCGGCACGTGGCAGGGCAAGCGCGTGAGCGTAATGGCCTCCGGCATGGGCATTCCCGCCATCGGCATCTACTCCTATGAGCTTTACAACTTCTACGGCGTGGAAGCCATCATCCGCATCGGCTCCGCCGGTATGATCTCCCAGTCGCTGAAGGTGCGCGACATCGTGGCCGGCATGAGCGCCTACACGAATTCCGGCTTCGGAAAGCAGTTCGGCTTCGACGGCTGCGTCGCGCCCTGCTGCGATTACGGCCTGCTGAAGAGCGCCATCGAGGCCGCAGAGGCCATCGGCCAGCACATCGTGCCCGGCGCAATCTATTCCTCCGACTGCTTCTACGATGAGTCCGCGCCCCTCGGGAAGCTTCAGAAGCTGAACGTGCTCGCCGTGGAAATGGAAGCCGCCGGCCTGTACATGAACGCCGCGCGCGCGGGCAAGAAGGCGCTCGCGCTTCTGACCATCTCCGACAATCCGTTCACCGGCGAGGGGCTGACCGCCGAGGAGCGCCAGAACACCTTCACCAACATGGTGAAGATCGCGCTGTCCATCGCGTAAGTCTCCCAAAATCCATTGCGTCCCGCGCGGAACCGGCTGCGCGGGACGTTCATTTATTTGGAAAGCTTCTTCGCGCCGCGCGCGGAGAGAATCGAGCCGGCCGCGCCGACAATCGCGACGGCCGCCCAGATCAGATACACGCTCGTCCACACGCCGGTGGTCTCGTGCAGCCAGCCGGTCAGCGTGCCCGCGAGCGCGCTTCCCACGTAGATCAGCGCGTCCACAAGCCCGGCCACCAGTCCCACGCGCCCGCAGTCGGTGTATTCCATGGGAATGATGGTCGTGATCAGCGTGTTCGAGCCGTACAGAATCGCGCTCATCACGCCGAGGAACGTCGCAGTGAGCAGCACCGACGAGCCGGAAACCGTCAGAACCAGCGCCGGAAGCAGACAGGCCGCCATCATCGAGCCGAAAAGCACGCGCGTTCCGCCCTTGAACCGGCGAACCGCCGTCGCGCCGATGAGGATGCCCACCATGTTGATCACGGGAATGATCAGCGAGAACAGGCTCTTCTTGCCGCCGATGATCGTCGGCGCCCACGTGGTCACGCCGTCGCGGATGAATCCGTTGGCAACGCAGCCCACAAAGAGGAGCACAAGCCCCGTTTGCAGCATCCCGGCAATCGACATTTTGCCGCCCACGGTCGATTTCGAAGCCGCCTTCGCCGCGCCGATCGCGTTTCCGGCGTCGCCGGGCAGGATCAAATTCGTGCCGACGCACGCCGTAAAGAGAATCGCGGCGGGAATGCGATAGGCGTTGCGCCAGCCGACGTACATGGACAACAGGCTGGAAAGCCCCCACGCGGCGATATGCCCGCAGGCCAGCGTGAAGGACATGACGAACGAGGCCTTCATGCGCTTGCGGCCCTCAAAGTTCTCGGCGAGCGTGCGCACGATGGGCGTCCAAAGCATGGACTGGAACAGCCCGTTCAGCGCCCACATCGCAATCATCAGGCCGAACGCTCCGGAAAAAGAGAACGCCAGATTGCACAGCGCCGAGCCGATCAGTCCGACCGACAGCAGGATGCGCGGACGCACGCGGTCGACCATCGCGCCGAAGATAAACTGCCCGCTGGCGTATACGATGGCGAACACCGTCTGAAGCGTGCCGCCGAGCGTCTCGTCCACCTTCATGGCCTCGATCACATGTCCCAGCGTCGCCGACATGTTCAGCCGCCCAATGTACGCGCAGAAGTACGCCAGAAAGCACGCCACGATCACGCGCAGCTGCCGACCGCTAAAGCGTCCGTTTTCCGTTTCCATCCGTCAATCCCGCCTTTGTACAATATGACTGTAGATTATACTCGCTTTCACCGCGCCGCGCAAGCATGAAATTTCAGCGTGCGTCAATGTCAACTCGCATTCGCACGAAATTTATCGTTTCGCTTGAAGCCGCCGTCAAAAAATGCTATACTGTTTCCAGTACTTGAATCGGAGGTTCTGCTCATGCTTCATGAAACCTTCCATTATACCTCATGGGAAGACATCGACCGCGTCGTCGCGTCCTTCGGCGGATTTCTGCCGCACAGCGACGATCTTTCCGTCCTGTTTACGCCGCTCGCCATCGGCTCCGTAACCAGCCCGAACCGCATCGCGCTTCAGCCGATGGAGGGCACCGACGGCACGGCGGACGGCCGCCCCGGCCCGCTCACGCGCCGCCGCTACCTGCGCTTCGCCCATGGCGGCGCGGGGCTGATCTGGTTTGAAGCCGTCGCGTCCGCGCCGGAGGTGCGAGCCAGCGCGCATCAGCTGATGATCACCGACGAGAACGTGGACGACTTCGCCCGCCTGCTGGACGAAATGCGTGAAACCTGCCTGAAGGAAAACGGATATGTGCCCGTGATTTTGATGCAGGCGACGAATTCCGGCCGCTATTCCAAGCCCACCGGCGTACCCGCGCCGCTGATCGCCTACAACAATCCCGCGCTCGAGGATACGCCCATCGATTCCTCCCGCATTCTTTCGGACGATCAGCTGAAGGCCTACGAGGAGCGCTTCTCCGACATGGCTCGCCTTGCACAGAAGGCCGGGTTCGACGGCATGGACATCAAATGCTGCCACCGCTACCTCGCCTGCGAGCTGCTTTCCGCCTATACCCGCCCAGGTCTGTACGGCGGCAGCTTCGAAAACCGCACGCGCTTCCTTGTGAACGCCTACCGCGCCGCGTCCGCCGCCGTGACGAAGCCGGGCTTCTTCCTCACCAGCCGCCTGAACGCATACGACGGCTTCCCGTATCCGTGGGGCTTCGGCGTGACGGCGAAAAGCGGTCTTACGCCGGCGCTGGACGAAGCCGTGAAGCTGGCGGGCATTCTGAAGACGGAATTCCGCATTCCGCTTCTCAACATCACCATCGGTAATCCATACAAAAATCCGCACGTCAACCGCCCCTACGACCGCGGCAATTACGTGCCGGACGAGCATCCGCTGGAAGGCGAGTCGCGCATGATGCATTGCGTGTCCACCATTCAGAAGGCGCATCCCGACCTGCCCATTCTCGGCAGCGCGTATACCTATCTGCGCCAGTTTTCGCCCCAGCTCGCCGCGGGCATGCTGAAGGGCGGCCACGCGCAGATGGCGGGCTTCGGCCGCATGGCGTTCGCCTACCCCGATTTCCCGCGCGACCTGCGTGAAACGGGCACGCTCGATCCCAAGCGCGTCTGCATCACCTGCGGCCAGTGCGCGGCGCTTCTGCGCGCGGGCATTCCCTCCGGCTGCGTGGTGCGCGACCGCGAATGCTATCAGGTGGTGAAGTGATATGAAGAAAACGGCAATCGTAACCGGCGGCGGCCGCGGCATCGGTCTGGCCATCGTCGAGCATCTCGTGAACGCGGGCTATCGCGCCTGCCTGATCGGCCAGAGCCCGGAGGAGCGCTACGCGGAGGCCTTCCGTCCGCTGCGCGAAAACGGCGCGGAAATCTTCTATTTTCAGGGCTCCATCGCCGAAGCCAGCGACCGCGAGACGTTCGTAAACGAGGTCGTCTCCCGCTTCGGGCGCATCGACGTGCTGGTCAACAACGCGGGTGTCGCGCCCAAGGTGCGTCTGGACATTCTCGAAACCACGGAGGAATCGTTTGAATACGTGCTCGGCATCAACCTGATGGGCACGATGTTCATGACGCAGGCCGTCGCGCGCGCCATGACGAAGCAGGACGCGCATGATGGACGCCGCGGCGTGATCGTGAATATTTCCAGCTTTTCCTCCACCGTTTCCTCCCCCAACCGCGCGGAATATTGCGTGAGCAAGGCGGGCATATCGATGCTCACCAAACTGTACGCCGACCGGCTCGCGGGCGAGAGCATCTTCGTATACGAGGTGCAGCCGGGCATCATCCGAACCGACATGACCGCGAAGGTCACCGAGAAATACGACCGCCTGCTCGCGGGCGCGGAGTTCCCCATTCATCGCTGGGGTCTTCCCGAGGATGTCGCCCGCGCGGTAATGGTGTTCGTGAACGGCGAGCTGCCCTACTCCACCGGGCAGGTGCTGCACGTGGACGGCGGCTATATGGACGTGAGGTCGATATGAATTCCTATGATACGCTGATCATCGGCACGGGCTGCGCCGCGCTCAAGTGCGCGGACGAGCTGTGCCACATGGGACGGAAGAGCCTTGCCATCCTGACCGACGACGAGCGCGCGGGCACCTCGCGCAACGCGGGCAGCGACAAGCAGACCTATTACAAGCTGACGCTTTCGGGCTTCGACGGCGACAGCGTGGGCGAAATGGCGCGCACGCTGTTTTCCGGCGGCTGTGTGGACGGCACGCACGCGCTGTGCGAGGCCGCGCTGTCCGCGCCGTGCTTCCTGCGCCTGTGCGAGCTGGGCGTTCCGTTTCCCACAAACCGCTACGGCGAATACATCGGCTATAAGACCGATCACGATCCGCGCCGCCGCGCGACGTCCGCGGGCCCGCTGACGAGCAAGATGATGGCCGAAGCGCTGGACAAAAGCGTCCGCGCCGCGGGCGTTCCGATTCTGAACCACCGTCTGGCCGTTTCCATAGCCACGCAGAACCGGCGCGCGAACGGCGTAGTTTGCCTGAACACGGAGACCGGCGCGTTCGAGCTGTACGCCGCCAACCACATCGTGTGGGCGACCGGCGGCCCCGCCGCGGCATACCTGAACGTGAGCTATCCCCTCGCGCAGTCCGGCATGACCGGCGCGCTGCTGGAAGCCGGCGCGGCCGCCGTCAACCTGACCGAGTGGCAGTACGGTCTTGCCTCCATCGCGCCGCGCTGGAACGTTTCCGGCACGTACATGCAGGCGCTCCCCGCCTTCATTTCTACCGACCGGAACGGCGGCGACGCGCGCGAATTTCTGGACGGCTGCTTCGCCGCGCCCGGCGAAGCGCTGACGGCCGTGTTCCTGAAGGGCTACCAGTGGCCGTTTGACGCGCGCAAGGCCAAGGCCGGTTCCAGCCGGATCGACCTGCTCGTGCAGAATGAAATCGCCCGCGGCCGCCGCGTGTTTCTGGATTTCCGCGTGAATCCGTTCGGAGACCGGTTCGCGCTTTCCGCGCTGGAGGACGAAGCGAAGGATTATCTTCTTCGCGCGGGCGCGACGCAGGACACGCCCTTTGCGCGCCTTCTGCACATGAACGCCCCGGCGGTAGATTTCTATCGCTCGCACGGCGTAGACCTTGCCCATGACCGGCTGGAAATCGCCGTGTGCGCGCAGCACATGAACGGCGGCATTGCCGTCGACGAATGGTGGCAGAGTGGGCTTTCCGGCCTGTATGTCATCGGTGAAGCGGCGGGCACGCACGGCGTGTACCGTCCCGGTGGAAGCGCGCTGAACGCCGGACAGGCCGGCGCCGCCCGCGCCGCCCGCGCAATCAGCCGCGCGCCGGAACAGGCTCCCGCGCCGCTGGACGAAGCCGACGCGCTGAACGCCGTTCGCCGCGTCGCGGCCGCGTGCCGCGGAAATACCTCCAATCTCGATGCGCTGAATACCGAGAACGCCGCGCGAATGAGCGCCTGCGCGGGCGCGGTACGTCGGCCGGAGGCCATTCGCACGCTGCTAGAGGATACGACCTCGCTGCTTCAGCATTTTGGGGATGCCGCGCGCTACCACGACGAACGCGAGCTCGGCACACTCTTCCGTCTGCGCGACGCGCTGATCACCCGCCGCGCCATGCTCACGGCCATGCTCGACTACGTTGCGCACGGCGGCGGAAACCGCGGAAGCGCGATCTATGAGCCGGAACCGCGGAACGCCGCCGACCTGACCGGTCAGGTGCAGGAGGTCTGCCTGACGGAGAATTCCGTCGTCTGTCGTTGGCGTGCCGTAAAGCCCATCCCCGAGGAGGACGACTTTTTTGAAAATGTCTGGCGGGAATACCGTCAGGGAAAATGGTAGGAGGATTTTATACATGTCCGACACGATTCTGAGCCGCCTGCGCGCGCCGCAGGGTGTCGTTGACGCCGTTCTGGACACGGATACCTTTAACGAGATTGACGACCAGTTTGCGCTTTCCTATATGCTTCGCAGCACGGAGCGCATCAACACCCGCGCCATCTACGCCGCGCCGTTCTTCAATGAAAACTCAAGCAGCCCCGAGGACGGCATGCTGAAGAGCTATGAAGAGATCAAAACGCTTCTGAAGCTCGCGAACCGCGAAGACCTGATTCCCTGCGCCTTTGAGGGCTCGCGCCGCTACCTGCCCGACGAGAAAACGCCGGTGGATTCCCCCGCCGCGCGCGACCTCGCCGCCCGCGCCGCCGAGTATTCGCCCGAGCATCCGCTGTACGTCGTGGGCATCGGTGCGATTACCAACGTCGCGTCGGCGCTGCTTCTGAACCCCGCCATCGCCGAGAACATCGTGGTCGTGTGGCTGGGCGGCCACTCGCTGGAATGGCCGGACACGAACGAGTTCAACATGATGCAGGACGTCGCCGCCGCGCGCGTGCTGTTCGCAAGCGGTGCCGCCATCGTGCAGCTGCCCTGCATGGGCGTGGTCGACCGGTTCACGCTCACCGAGCCGGAGCTTCACTACTGGCTGCTGGGAAAGAGCGCCCTTTGCGACCATCTGGCCAACGCCACCATCGAGGCCGCGCACCGCTACGCCAAGGGCAAGCCGTGGAGCCGCGTGATCTGGGACGTGACCGCTGTCGCGTGGCTTCTGAACGACAATGACCGCTTCATGAACAGCCACGTCATCCCTGCGCCCATCCCGCAGTACGACCATCACTATTCGCTGGATCCGCGGCGCGCGCCGCTGCGCTACGTGTGGAACATCAAGCGCGACGCGCTGATGGCCGACCTGATCGCCAAGCTGACGAAATAACCCCTTTCACAGCGAATCCCCCGGACGCTTCATCCGGGGGATTCACCCTATTCACCTACGCCAACTTCTGCATGTCCCTTTGCAGCTTCACGATGATCTTCTTCTCAAGTCTGGATATGTAGCTCTGCGAGATGCCCATCAGGTCGGCCACTTCCTTCTGCGTGCGCTCGTTGCCGTCCTTCATACCATAGCGCAGATCGATAATCTGCTTTTCGCGCGGGTTCAGGTGATCGATCGCCTGCCTGAGCGCCGTCTTTTCCTCGTCCGCTTCCAGATCGCGGGACACGAGGTCGGGCTCGGTTCCCATGATGTCCGAGAGCAGAAGCTCGTTTCCATCCCAGTCGGTGTTCAGCGGCTCGTCGAACGAAACCTCCAGCTTCAGCTTGTTCGTCCGGCGCAGAACCATCAGAATTTCGTTCTCGATGCAGCGCGACGCGTAGGTCGCCAGCTTGATCTGCTTGTCCAGCTTGAACGAATTCACCGCCTTGATCAGCCCGATCGTGCCGATGGAAATCAAGTCCTCGATTCCCAGACCCGTGTTTTCAAACTTCCGGGCGATAAACACCACCAGACGCAGATTGTGCTCGATCAGGGACGCGCGGGCGCGGGTATCGCCGTTGTCCGACCGCCTGACCATCGCCTCCTCTTCCTCGCGGGTCAGCGGCGCGGGAAGCAGATCGCTTCCGCCGATGTACGCCACGGTACCCCTGCGCATCCTTACGATTAACCCATAGACCGACCGTTTCACCAGAGGAATTGCCGCAGCTCCCATTCGGCCGCCTCCTTCACGCTCTTTTTTGTCCCAGCACCCCGGGCGCCAGCGCATGCACATTGCCGCGCAGCCTACCCGGATATAGCCCAATCCACACATCCGGCGCCGATTTCCAACGCTCGCCGACGCGAACCTCCATTCGCTCCGGCCGAACGCAGGCAAGCTCGCCGTCTCCGCCCACCGTTCGAAACGCCGCTGTTCGCAAGCCTGTCTGCGCCGCCAGCGCACGATAGGTTTGCCGTCCCAGCGCCGTTTCATCCGCAATCAGCACCGGAAGGGCGCTCAGCGGCTCTCGAAGCAGGTTTCCTGTGTCGACAAGCGCCGCGAAACGCCGCCAGCGCCCGCCGCTCCACACGCGCAGCTGCACCGTGTCGCGCTCCGGCCGCAGCTGCCTTCCCAGCGCGTCCACCGCCCACACCGCGGCCATTCCCGCCAGCATCTGCGCAGCCTGTCCCGCGCCGACGCGCCGCGCGGCTTCCATTGCCCCGGCCAGCACGAACGCATACAAGAGCACCCGCGCGGACGCGGCCAGAAACCGCCTGCCATCCGCCAGCGGATAGGCGATCAGGCACATGGGAACCACCGCCGCAAACGCCGCCGCGCCCGGCAGAGCCAGCGTCTCAAACGCCAGCGCCGAAAGCGCGCCGAGCAGCGCCGCCGGAACCAGCCGCTCCGGCCGGAAGAACCACGTTCCCCGCGCCGGCAGGCAGAGCAGGAAGAAATCGAACAGGAAGTTCACCGCCAGATAGCCTTCCGCACTCACTTCCACTTCCGCTTTTCCTCCTCGCCTGTTCATTATACGGCAGAAGTGCCCGCTATTTCTCCGGTTCTATGTCGCACAATTCACAACGTGTTTCGACAATTCGACACGCATTCGACGCTTTTTCACCGCACGCCAAAACAGAAAGAGAGCCGGACGTCCGTCATTCGGAACATCCAGCCCTTCTAAACAGAAAAAACCGCTTCGACGAATTCGACACGCGGCTGACCGCGTGTCGAAGAAACAAAATGACAATTTCGCGCGTATTCGCATGGATACAGGGAAAATGGTTTCACACGCTCAGGCGCTCTTATCCTCCACCGAATCCTCCATTTCCTCCATCGACCGGTCGATTCGATGCGGAATCGGCTTCCACTCCACCTTCACAAACAGCGCGGCGACGGAGGAAAGCAGGCCGATCAGGTCAAATACCGGAAACAGCAGACAGTCCAGCGCCGCCTTTCCAGGGGACAAATGCTGAAGTCTCCTTTGTTCCATCACCAGCACATACGCCGCCAGCAGCACGCCGCCGACCCAGCTGGTCGCAAAGCTCTTTCCATAATCCAGCAGAAGCCGCCCCGCGTTCATCCCGGCGAACAGCCCCAGCGCGAGCCGCGCGACGCGCAGAGCGAACAGAAACAGTCCCTTCGGCACAACCGTCCACAGCATGTCGTAGCAAATCGCCGCGCGTTTCGTGAACACACCCCGCAGCAGCTTGCCGCCGGACTCCGTGAACGACTGCAAATGTCCCTTCGCCCAGCGCAGGCGCTGCCGGAGCGCCACGCGCATATCCTCCGGCTGCTCGTCGTAAAACTCCGCCGCGTCCTGATAAGCAATATGATAGCCCTTCACAACCGCATCCGCCGAGAACGCGCGATCCTCGGTGAACGACGTATAGTTCCAGCCGTCCCGAATCAGCTCGCCGGCAAACAGCACGCCCGTTCCCTGTACGCGCGCGGAAAGCCCCAGAATGCTGCGTCCCCGGTGCTCTGTGCGGCAGGTGCGCAGCCAGTGCAGCGCATAGGATGCGGCAATCCAGCTTCCGTTCAGGTTCTTGCTGTTTCGAAAGGACACGACCACCTTTTCTCCCGCGTCGAACGCGTCGTTCATGCGCGCCATATAATCGCGCTTCAACACATTGTCCGCGTCAAAAATGAAATACCCCTCAAACGCGTCGATGCCATAATCGCGGCGAATGCATTTCACCAGATAGCGAAGCGCAAAGCCCTTCGTGCGCTCGTTCTCATTCTGATGCTCATAGACCACCGCGCCCGCCCTGCGCGCGGCAAGCGCCGTCGCGTCCGTGCAGTTATCCGCGACGACGAACACGGTAAGCCGCCCCGACGGGTATGCCTGATTGCGAACGCTCTCCACCATTCGCGCGATCACAGCTTCCTCGTTTCGCGCCGCCACGAGCACGGCGTATCGATGGAACCTCTTCGCTTCCGGGTATTTCCTCGTTGTAAAAAAGCCGATCACGGAAATCAGCATCGTGTACATCGTCAAAACGCTCATAACCTGCGCAATCACGCCCAGCGCGTCGCGCAGCTTCAGCAGCCACTCCATGGCTTCACCTCCATTAGCGGGGTAAGTATAGCACGCATTCGTAAATTCATCGAGCACATCCAAAACAAAAAAGGAGCACCCGAAGGTACTCCCCTTTTGGTTTTGATGCTGTGAGATGGGTTCAAAAGCAACGCCGCGCAAACAGGATGGCAACTGGTGAAACGCATCACCAGACGCGCCGGTCACACAGTGACGCCTAAGGCAACACCGCGCAAATGAGGTGGTCTGCAGGCGAATGGATTTTTCGTCAGATGCAAATGCAAATTTCGAAGGTTTACTGGAGGTAAATCGAGAAATTTGCATGCCGCAGATGGCGGAAAAGACATCGCCCGACGCGCCGCCGAATTGTACGGCGGCGCCTAAGGCTTATTCGCCCTTCTTTTCACGGTTGCCAAGGAAGCTCGGCCGATCCGGAGAGAAGCCGCGGCGCGCGGGTCTCGGCTCGGCAAACGCGTCGGCGTCGCCATAGGTTCTCGGCGTCTGGCGCGGCGGGATGCGCGTGGAAGCCTCGCCCGCGGAGCGCTGCTGCGGACGCTGTGCCGGGCGCTGCGCGTTGGGACGGGGCGCCGGACGGCGGGGCTGCTCCGGACGGCGATCGAAAATCGGCGGAATGCTTGCGCCCTTTTCATCGTCGGTCTCGCCGATGTCCGGGATCACCGGCTCCGCGGTCTCCTCGGCCGACTGCGGATTCGCGGGCTTTCTCGCGAAGGGATTGCTGCTCTTCTTGTCCGGGAACGGCGTCTTTTCGAAGCCGGTCGCGATTACGGTGATGTGCACCTCGTCGGTCAGGCTCTCGTCGATGCCCGCGCCGAAGATGATGTTCGCTTCGGGGTCCGCGGCCTGCGTGATCAGCTGCGCGGCCTCGTTTACCTCGATGATGGAGGTGTCCGGGCTGCCGGTGATGTTGATCAGCACGGCGCGCGCGCCGTCGATGGAGGTTTCCAGCATCGGGCTGGACACCGCCTGCTTGGCGGCCTCGACCATACGGTTTTCGCCGCTGCCAACGCCAATGCCCATGTGCGCGAGACCGCGGGATTCCATCACGGTGCGCACGTCGGCAAAGTCAAGGTTGATCATCGCTGGCACGGCGATCAGGTCGGAAATGCCCTGAATGCCCTGACGGAGCGTATCGTCGGCAATCTTGAACGCTTCGGTCATCGTGGTGCCCTTGGAAACAATCTGCAGCAGACGATCGTTGGGAACCACAACCAGCGTGTCCACGTTCGCCTTCAGCTGCTCAATGCCGTTTTCGGCGTTCTTCATGCGCTGACGGCCTTCGAACATGAACGGCTTCGACACCACGCCAATGGTGAGAATGCCCTGGTCGCGCGCGATTTCCGCGATAATCGGGGCCGCGCCGGTGCCCGTGCCGCCGCCCATGCCGCAGGTAACGAACACAAGATCCGCGCCCTTCATGATTTCGGCCAGCTCCTCGCGGCTTTCCTCCGCCGCGCGCTTGCCGACGTCGGGGTTCGCGCCCGCGCCTAGGCCCTTGGTCAGCTTTTCGCCAATCTGAACCTTGTTCGTCGCCTTGCTGAGCTGCAGCGCCTGCTTATCGGTATTCACGGCGATAAATTCCACGCCGCGCAGACCACTATCCACCATGCGGTTTACCGCGTTCGTTCCCGCGCCGCCGACTCCGACTACTTTAATCGAAGCGTAGTTAGACGATTCCATTTCAAATTCGAGCACAAGGCATCCCCCTCGCTATTGATTGTAATCCTTTATCTCCTGTTGAACAAGCCGCGCAAGCCGTCCGCCAGACGGTTCGGCAGCGTATCCTGCTCCGGCGAGCGCTGCTCAATCGAGTCAAAAATCAGATCGACCAGACCCATCACGCTGGAATACACGGGGCTGTTCAGCTTTGCCGCCTTGATCGCGGGCACCTTCACCGGCCGCTTCAGCTTTCCGGCCAGATATTCGCGCCCGCCGCGGATGAGCGCCAGCCCGCCGCCGGTCAGGTAAACCTGCGACCGCGGCAGCACGGCGTCGCCCGCGTCTTCGATCGTCATCTGGATCATTCCGCACAGCTCGTCCACGCCCGTTTTCATGCATTCTTTCACGAATTCGGCTTTATAATCCAATCTCCTGCCGCTTTCATCGTAAAATTCCGGTGGATTTACCAGATCGAACCGATCCGCGCCCAGCACGAAGCAGCGCTTGAGCTGCTCGGCCTCGTCGCCGCGAATTTCCATCGCCTGCGCAAGGTCTTCCGTCAGATGCGCGCCGCCCATCGGCAGAACCGCGTGATACACCATCGCGTCGCCCTCGCAGACGCTCACCTCGGTGTTCAGGAAGCCCACATTGGCGAAAATGCACGGCTTTTCGCGGTCCTCAATCGACGTAAGCAGCAGCTGCTCGCCGAACGACGACGACAGAAACCCGTTAATTCCCAGCCCCATGGAATCCATCAGCGAACGCATATCGTCCAGAAATACCTGGTCGGCGACGATGAACGAAACGCAGGCCGTCAAATTCTGACCCTGCACGTTCAGCGGCATCATCGTGCGTTTTCCATTATCAATGGAAAACCACGCCGGCGAACGATGAATTACGTTGCCGCCGTGCCGATCAAAACGGAACACGTTTGCCGCCATGTCCTGAACTTCGTCAATATCTTCCTCGCTCACGCGCCCACGCTCGCCGCGAATCGGCACCGTGGCCTCCGTATGCTTCACGTGTATATATTCGCACGGCACGCCGATGTATATGTCCTTGATTTTGGTGCCAGCGTCCTTCTCCGCCGCGCTGATGGAATTGTACACCGCCTGGGCCAGACGGTTCGGCGTCACCCAATCACCGCCCTGGTACCCATCGTATGGCACGGTGCCGCTTCCAATGATGTCGCACCGGTTGAAACCGCCGTTCTCCGCAATCACAGTAACGATCTTCGAGGTGCCAAACTCGATAGCTGCTACCTGTGTTCTCATCTTGCTCTATCTCCCGCCTCGTTCACGAGTATCTTCTCTGCGCCTTATCCTCTGTATCCTTATTATACAGGATGAACCGGCCGCCTGTAAACACTTTTTTGGTGAATATTTCAGTTATAATTCAATTTTATTACGCTTTTACATTCCGGGTCGGGTGCTGGCATCGTTGTACCCCCCTTCCCGCGGCAGATACGCCGCCTGGCCCGCCGAAATGATCACCTCGCCCGTCGTCTTGCCCTCGTTCAGGAACGCGCGGATGATGTCGATCATCTCAATCAGATCGTCGTCGATGTAAAACTTCACCAGCAGTCCGGGTCGGGTTATCAGCCGGTATTCGTTGTTATCGATCACAAGATCCGAAATCAGGCTCATGGCGTCGCAGCTGTTGATGGCGCGGGTAATCTTCAGAATGTCTCTGAACTGGGACGGCCGCTTGGTTGCCGCCAGCCGTCCGGGCAGCATCTCCGTCAGCTCCGCGCCCTTCACGTTCAGGACCTCGTAGGTCGGCAGCTCGCTGAGCCGCGCCATCACGTATCCCTCGGTATCAATCAGCGTGTACATGCCGGCGGAGGAAATCACCGCGCACGGCACACGGTTTTTGACGGTCAGCGTCACGCTCGTGGTTCCCGAGCGCTCGAGGCTCACAAAGGAGACATAGCCCACGTCGTTCACGCCGCGCGCCACGGTCTCGCTCATCTCGTCCACGGAGCCGATGGACGCGCCCATCTTCAGGCCGGAGGCGCGGATGATCTCCTCATCCGAAATGTACGTAACACCGCCCGCGCCCTCCCGGACGACGCGCACCTCCTTCAGGACATTCTGCCGCCCCGTAAGCACAAGAAGAAGCAGGCCGCACAGAATCAGCAGAAGATACATCGCCGGTCTCGAGCTTCGAGTCCTTCTCCTTCTCGCGTTCGCCATGCTCATCTCTCCGTTTCCCCGTTTTCGCAGGTAATCGCCGCCCTACGCGACGTTTGTTTCCGATGATATGTTCAGAATCAGCCCGACCGCGCCCATCACAATCGCCACGGACGTGCCGCCCGCCGAGAACAGCGGCAGCGGCAGACCCGTCGTCGGCATCACGCCGGTCACGACCGCCACGTTCAGAACCGTCTGCACGCCGATCATGCACGCGATTCCTCCGGCCAGCAGGCTGCCGAAGCGATCCCGGCAGCGAATCGCCGTCCGCAGCGCGAAAAACAGAAACGCGGCGAACAGCGCCAGAATCCACACGCAGCCGAAGAAGCCCAGATCCTCGCCGATAACGGCAAAGATGAAATCGCTCTCCGGATACGGCAGGAAGGAATACTTCTGCCGCCCGCGGCCAAGCCCCATCCCGAACAGTCCGCCGCTTCCGAACGCCATCAGCGACTGCGCCAGCTGATAACCCTCGTTAGACAAGTATCGGAACGGATCAACGAACGAGATCATGCGTGCCCGCCGGTACGGCTCGCTGAAGGCATAGTATACGCCCACGCACAGACCCGCCGTACCAATCAATCCCAAATGGCTGAACCGCGCGCCCGCAAGCATCGTCATCACCGCCGCGACGATCACGATCGACCCCGCCGTGGACAGGTTCGGCTGCAAAAGCACCAGCGCGAACATCACGCCCGGCACGATGAACAGCGGCACCAGCCCATGCCAGAAATTTCGAATGTTCCGCGAGGGCGACGCAAGCGCCCGCGCCATGAACAGCACCATCGAGTACTTCGCCAGCTCCGACGGCTGAAACGAAACCGGCCCCAGCCTGAGCCAGCGGCGCGAGCCGTTCAGATACACGCCGACGCCCGGAATCGCCACCAGCCCCAGCAGCAGCAGGCTGACCACAACAAACGCGCCGCTGATCACCGGGTTCGAAAGCGCCCGATAGTTCAGCTTCCAGACCGCGGCCATCAGGAACGCCCCGACGCCCACGCCCATCAGCTGACTGATAACCTCTGAAAGCGAGCTGCCCTTGTCCTGCGCGTTATAGTAGCTTGCCGCGTACAGCGCCACAAGCCCGCTCGCCAGCAGCAGGAAAAACGAAACCCAGATGCCCTTCTCCGCGCGCTTGCCGCGAACCTCGCGAAGCAGCGGCGCGCTTTTCTCCATAGCCCCGCGTAAGCGGAGTCCGGTCAAGCTTCCTTCAGTTCGTTTACGATGCGCTTGAACTCGCGTCCGCGCGCCTCGTAGTCGGAGAACATGTCAAAGCTCGCGCAGGCCGGGGACAACAGCACGTTGCCGCCCGTCACCGCGTGCGCGCGGGCAATCCGAATCGCCTGCTCGAAATCGTATCCGGCGTATTCGAACGCCGTGAAGCCGTGCGCCTTCAGCGCTTCCCCAATCCGCTCGCCGGTCTTGCCGATCAGCACCGCGTATGTAATGGGATTCCGGCGGATGACCTCGCACATTTTGCCGAAGTCGGAGTTCTTCTCAGAGCCGCCAAGAATGATCACCGTGGGCTCCTTCATCGTTTCCACGGCCTTGACCGTGGAATCCGGGTTCGTGCCCTTGGAATCGTTGATGTACTTCACGCCGTCCAGCACGCGCACGGTCTCGATCCTGTGCTCCACGCCATGGAAGGTGCGCAGCGTGTGCCGCACGACCGGCGCAGGCACGCCGGCGCAGATGGCCGCGGCCGTCGCCGCCAGCGCGTTTTCCAGATTGTGCGGGCCGGGAATATACACATCCTCCACCTTGCACACGGGCGTGGGCGCGTCGCTTCTGCCGAACATGATCAGCCCGTCCTTCACAAACGCGCCCTCCGGCGGCACCTGCGTGCGGGAGAACCACACCACCCGGCACTTCACGTGCGCCGCCATGCCGCGCGTGATGGGATCGTCGTAGTTCAGCACCACGCAGTCGTCCCCGCGCTGGTTCATGAACACGCGCTCCTTCACGGCCGCGTAGTTCTCCATCGTGTGATGGCGATTCAGGTGATCCTCCGTCAGGTTCAGGATCAGCGAAATCTCCGGCCGGAACGTATCCACCGTTTCCAGCTGGAAAGAAGAAAGCTCGCACACGACCATATCGTCGTCCTTCATCTGCGAAGCGTACGCACTGTACGGATCGCCGATGTTGCCCACCACGTAGCTGATGCGCCCGGCGTTTTTGAATATCTCGCCCAGAAGCGTCGTGGTGGTCGTCTTTCCGTTGGTGCCCGTCACCGCGACCACATGGCCGCGCCCCAGCCGGTACGCCAGCTCGACTTCGCCGATTACCTCAATGCCCTTCGAGCGCGCCAGCGCCACCGCCGGTTGCTCCGCAGGAATGCCCGGGCTGATGACCATCATGTCCATGCCGTCCAGACAGTTTTCCACCGGCTCGCCCAGCCGCCATTCAATGCCCTCCGCCTTCAGCGGCGCTATCGAATCGCCCAGCGCTTCGGCCGTCTTCAAATCGTTTATGCGCACATACGCGCCCGCGTCGTTCAGCAGCTTCGCCGCCGCGACGCCGGAGCGCGCCATGCCCCACACGAGCACATGCTTTCCAATCATATCAAACCCTCCCCCGGCTGTTCAATCAGCCGACAAAGCCGCTCAGCGCGATCAGGCACATCATCGCGGTCACAATGTCATACATCGCGACAATGCGCGTTTCGGGAATGCCGCTCAGTTCAAAGTGATGCTGAAGCGGCGCCATGCGGAACACGCGCTTGCCGTGCGAAATGCGGAAGTAGGCAAACTGAATCAGATCCGACAGCGACGCAAGCACCATCGTGAACGCGATGATGGGCAGAATCAGCATCTGACGGGTCACAATGGCCACCGCGACCATCGCGCCGCCGATGGCGAACGAACCCACATCACCCATGAACACGCTCGCCGGATGCGTATTGAACCGCAGAAAGCCCAAAAGCGCGCCGCAGAGCGATGCGCAGAAGATGGCCGTGTTGAACAGGTCGTTGTCCGTCGTCCCGTCCGGCAGCACGGACAGGGACAGCGCAATCAGCGCCAGCGCGGCGAAGTCGATCATGCCGCTGCCCGCGCACAGGCCGTCCAGACCGTCCAGCAGATTGGACGAATTCACCATCGCCACGATGACGAAAGCCGTGAACGGAATATAGAACCAGCCCAGATCCCACTCAAGGCTCGAAAACGGCACGCGCAGCTTGGAGCCGATGTACGGGCTGTTGTAGGCGAACACCGCAATGGCGATGCCCAGCAGGATCTGCGGCAGCAGCTTCTGCTTCGGGGTCAGACCCTCCGAGCGCTTCCTGACCACCTTGATATAGTCGTCCAGAAAGCCAATCGCCGCGAACAGCAGCATCGTGAGAATCAGAAACCACAGGTCATGCTTGGGCGTCTGTCCCTTCACGGAGAACAGAATCGCGCAGACGATCGCCGACGGGATGAAAATCAGCCCGCCCATCGTCACCGTGCCCTGCTTGCGCATATGCGAGCGGGGGCCGAAATCGTTAATCGTCTGCCCCACCTTCAGCTTCTTCAGCCACGGGATCAGAATCGGGCCCACCAGCATCGCCGCGACGAACGACGCCAGCACCGCAAAAATCAACCTCTGCATCTTCCGTTTCCTCCGTTATTACACGCCTGCCATTTCTTCCAGAAGCTCCTGAACGATGACCTTCTCGTCGAACGGGTGCTTTTCGCCCCGAATCTCCTGATAGGTCTCGTGACCCTTTCCGGCCAGCACGACGCAGTCGTTCTTCTTCGCCATGCTCAGAGCGTACCGAATGGCCTCCCGGCGGTTCTCGATCACCACATATTCGCCGCCGGTGGGCTGAATTCCTTCTACAATCGCGTCAATGATTTCCATCGGTTCTTCATCGCGCGGGTTGTCGGAGGTAATGATGGTGAAGTCCGCCAGCCTGCCGCCAATTTCGCCCATGATGGGCCGCTTGCTGTGGTCGCGCCCGCCGCCGCAGCCGAACAGCGCGATTACGCGCCCCTTCGTGGTCTCGCGCACGGTTGTCAGGATGTTTTCCAGCGCGTCCGGCGCGTGCGCGTAATCCAGAATCACGCGGTACGGCGTGTGCGTGTCCAGAAGCTCGATGCGCCCCGGCACGGACCTGACCGTTTCCAGCCCCTCGCGGATTGCGTTGATCTCCACGCCCACCTGATCCGCCAGCGAGGCCGCCATCAGCGCGTTGTACACGTTGAAAATGCCCGTCATGCCCATGCGCACGATCGCGGCCGCGCGGTTGTGGAAGCACAGGCGGAAGCTCAGTCCGCTCTCGGTAAATTCGATCTCGCGCGCATACACGTCGGCGCGCTCGCGGATGCCGATGCGGGTATAGGGAATCTTCATCGCGTCCACCGCTTCGGCCACGCGCTCGTCATCCGCGTTCACGGTGTTTCGCTCGGCCATCGGAAGTATGGCCAGCTTCGCCTTCAGATACTCCTCCATCGTGCCGAAATAGTCCAGATGGTCGCGGGAAAGATTGGTAAAGCCCGCGGCGGCGAAGCGAATGCCCGCCACGCGGTGCATGGCCAGCGCATGCGCGGAGACCTCCATCACCACGAAGTCCAGCCCTGCTTCCTCCATCCGCTTCAGCGTCTGCTGAAACTCCACCGGATCCGGAGTCGTCTTCCCGGCGGCGTATTCGGTCTCGCCGATCAGCGTGCACACGGTGCCGATCAGGCCGACCCTGTGTCCGCCCTTCTCCAAAATCGCCTTCAGAAGAAAACTCGTGGTCGTCTTGCCCTTCGTGCCGGTGATGCCGATGATCTTCAGCGACTTCGACGGGTTCCCATAGAACGCCGACGCGAGATAGCTCATGGCGAGCCGCACGTTTTCCACGAGAATCTGCGGACAGTCCACCGCCAGCTCTCTTTCCACCACCAGCGCCGCCGCGCCGCGGGAAACCGCCTCCGGCGCGTATTCGTGCGCGTCGAAGTGCATGCCCGGGATGCAGAAGAACAGACAGCCGGGCTCAATTTTCCTGGAGTCAGTGCACAGCGACTGGACCTCCCTGTTTTCGTCTCCGATCAAGCGATATACAATAGGAAGATCTTTCAGCAGTTCTTGAATCCTCATGGAACCATCGGCCTCCAAACCTTGTGTCTTATTCTTCCCCCGGGAACGCGAACGTGACGTCCACCACCGCGTCCGGGAATACGTATTCTCCCGCCTCGGGAGACTGCAAGCAGGCAATCCCGCTGCCGGAAAGCTTCAGCCTCAATCCGCAGGAGATCAGCGTCTGGTTGACCTCCATCACGGACTTGCCCTTCACGTCGGGCACCTCAATCCACGCGTCGGCGTCCACCTCGGCGTCGCCGTCCATGTACAGCATCACGACGGAGCCCTTCGTCATCTCCGCGCCCGGCTCGGGCATCTGGTCGCGAACCCGCGCGCCCGCGCCGCTGAGCATGTAGCCAAGCCCCTCCGCCTTCAGGCTTTTGATCGCCTGATTCAGCGTGTCGCCGGAGACGTTCGGCACCGTGGTCGCCTCGTCCGCACCCGCCGCGCTTTCGCGCGGAACCTTCAGATAGGCGAGCGTCTGCAAAAGAATGTCCCTCGCGAAGGGCGCCGCCGTCGTGGAGCCGTAGTCGGGTCGCCGCTCGGCGCGGTCGATGATGACCATCAGCGCAATCTGCGGATCATCCATCGGCGCAAAGCCGATGAAGGAACCGATGTGCGTATCGCTGGAAACCACGCCGTCGATATACACCTGCGCCGTGCCCGTCTTTCCGCCAATATGATACCCATCGATATACGCGTTTTTGCCGCCGCCGTTTTTCACGACGCTTTCCAGCATCTCGCGCATGATCTTCGACGTGCCCTCCGAAATCGGCGTCGCGCGCACGGTCGGCTCGCCGCGCTCGATCACGTTGCCATCCGCATCGCGAATTTCCTTCACGACGTACGGCGTCATCAGCTTCCCGCCGTTCACCACGGCGCACGCCGCCGTCAGCAACTGAACCGGCGTTACCGCGATGGACTGACCGAAACCGATGCGCGCAATGTCCACGCGCTTGACGGCGCTTTTCCCGATCACGATGCCGCTTCCCTCGCCGGGAATGTCCACGCCCGTCTTCTGGCCGAAGCCGTAGGCGTTCAGATACTTGTAGAATCTGTCCGTTCCCAGTCTGAGACCCAGCTCGACGAACACGGGGTTGCAGGAATTTTCCAGCGCCTGCGTCAGCGATTCGGAGCCGTGCGGCCGACCCCAGCACCTGATGCGCCCGCCCTCCACATACACGCTGCCCGAGCAGTAGAACCACTCGCTGCGATTGGTGAGCTTTTCCTCCAGCGCCGCCGACATGGTGATCATCTTGAACGTGGAGCCCGGCTCATACGCGTCGGTAATCAGCCGGTTGCGCATCCGCTCGGTGAGCGTCTGAATGTCGTTTCGCGGCGGATCGTTCGGGTCGTAGTCCGGCTTGTTCGCCATCGCCAGAATCTCGCCGGTTTTGGGATTCATCGCCAGAATGCGCACGCTCTCGGCGCGGTTGACCTCCATCGCCTCGCGCGCGGCCTTCTCGCAGTAGCCCTGTATCGTCGCGTCGATCGTCAGGACGGCGCTGCCGCCCTCAAGCGCCTGCACATATTCCCCGGAGGAAATGTTCAGCGCCCGACCCTTGCCGTCGATTTCCTTCACAACGCGGCCGCTGCGGCCGCTGAGATAATTGTTCAGCGACTGTTCAAGCCCGGCCTGCCCCACGCCGTCGATCGTCGTGAGACCCAGAAGCTGCGTCAGGAACGCGCCGTACGGGTAATAGCGCTTGCTGTCCTGTTCCAGATACAGCCCGTCGAGCTCATGCGTCTTCCGCTGCGCGCCGTCGGCCATCATCAGCTTCAGCTGCTGCGTCGCAGCGTATGGCAGCTGGCGCTTCAGCGTCACGCCGCCCTTCGTCGTGTCGGACGCGCGCCTGCGAATGGTCTCCGCGTCCACGCCGATCACCGGCGACAGCAGGCGCGCCAGCGCTTCCGAGTTTTTCACCTGCCGCGGGCTGACCGACAGCGTGTACGCCGTCGCGCTCATGGCAAGCACCTCACCGTTGCGATCGAGAATCGCCCCGCGCCGCGCCTGAATCACCGCCTCGGTCGTCCACTGGGACTGCGCCTTGGCCTGCAGCGCCTCCGAATCGATCACCGTCAGCACGAACAGGCGCGTGGAAAGCCCCAGAAACAGCAGGAAAAACAGACCCATGCACATGGCAATGCGGCGACGAATGACCGGCCCCGTCGGAACCAATTTCATCCCTCCCCGCTTGTCTGACCTGGATTAACGGGCGCGCGTTCCACTCTCCGCCGTCTGAGCCGTATCCGTCGTTCGTCTGACAACCGTCCGGAGCACGCATACCTCGTTCTCCGCGGGCGTTATCATGCCAATCGTACCCGCTTTCTGTTTTATGATCGAGGGGCGGGTTTCCATGCACAATTGCACCTCAAGTCCCTCAATCTCCGCGGTAAGCGTCTTGTTTTCCTCGTAAATGGCGTTAATCCGCTTGCGCTGGCTGCTGATCTCGGACAGCTTGCCGATCTCCATGAACAGAACCAGCACCACGATAATCAGCGTTCCATACATCACCGCGCGGTTCTGATAGCCGACGTAGCGCTTATACTGATCCTCCCGGCTCTCGCGCGGCGGTTCGGGCGCATAGTGCCTGACCGGCCGAGACGGGCGGCGAGTCGGCCTGCGCTCCGGCCGATCTTTCCACAGATACGGCTCCTCTCCGTTTCCGGTAATCCTGCGCTGCTTTGCTTCGCGATTCATCATGGCCTGTCCTCCCTGCCGCCTACGCTTCGTGCCCGGCCGGCGCTTTGAAATACGTATCGTAAATGTAATCGAGAATGCGATCCGCCTCGTCGTTCGGCGTCATCGTGAGGCCGTGGTACTGCTCGATGTTCCACAGCTCCAGATACTCGCCCACGCCGATGAAGCGAATGTCCTTCTGCTCCATCAGCCCGAACATGGCGCGCAGGGTCTGCGGAATCAGGATGCGCCCCTGCCCATCCAGGTTACAGCCGGTGTAGGTGTTTCCCATGACGTAGCGGACGAAGTTGCGTCCCACTCGGTCCGCGTCGGGAATCCGTCCATACGCTTCGCACTTCTCGCGCCAGATCTCCCGCGGGTACATGGCGATCGTCCGCAGGTCGTTGTTCAGCGCGATGGTGAAGTCGCTGCCCAGCGCTTCGCGATAGTTGGTGGGGATGAACACTCGGCCCTTGGGATCGATGGTATGCACCGCGCTTCCGGTAAATGACTCCATGCTCAAGCGCCCACCCCCTTTCGCATCACTGTTTTGCTCCTATACGCTCCTAATTATACCACCTCGCTCGACAAAATACCACTCCTATGGACGAAATTTCCCACTCAAACGCCAATTTATCCGCGTTAAATTGTTGTTGAGTGCGTACATCTGCGTTTCACTTCATCAACGCATGAAAAAAGCGCCCTCCCTTTTCGCGGGAAAGCGCCGAGATACCTGTTCGATTGAAGTCGATTATTCGGTTTGCCAGATGGGACAGAGCCGGAGGCCGAGCGAATCGCAGGAAACCAGCCGATAGCGTATGCCATCCTGCTCGCCCTGAAACGCGCCGCAGATCGCCGCGCCGTGCAGATGCCCATATACGACGGTATGTACGCCATAGGCCTTCAGGATGCGCGTCATTTCGTTGTCGCGATTTCCGTCCGTCAGTGGTGGATAGTGGAGCATGCAGATCAGCGGCGCGTCCGCGTCCAGCCTGCGCGCCCGTTCCAGCGACATATCAAGCCGCTGGCACTCGCGCGCGAAGATGCGCCGATCGTCGTCCGCCGTATCCTTTTCCGGCAGCATCCAGCCGCGCGTGCCCGCGAACAGCAGGCCGCCCAGCTTCATCGCGTCGTTCTGAAGCGCATGGGTGTTTCCCGTCAGCTTCTCGCGGACGCGGCTGATGGAGCTCCACCAGTAGTCGTGGTTGCCGCGCGTCAGAATCTTGACACCCGGCAGACGGCCGATGGCGTCAAGATCCATGCACGCGTCCTCTAATCGCATGGCCCAGCTGATGTCTCCGGGCAGAAGAACGATGTCCTCTTCCGTTACACGCGCGCGCCAATCCTCGCTGATGCGCTCAAAGTGACGTTCCCAGTGCGCACCAAAGATGTCCATGGGCTTGTTGGTCCCGGCGGGCAAGTGCAGATCGGCGATTGCGTATACGGTCACCGTTACTCCTCCTCTTCGTCTTCCTTGTCCTCGTCGTCCTCGTCGTCAAACTTCTCGTCGCCGAACGGGGATTCAGACGAATCGGGCAGCTCGATGTCGATTTCGTCCATCGTGCTGACGGGATCGATGCTGAGGCTGGTTTCCTCCGGCTCCATGCCGCCGTTGTCGTCGGTCGAAGAGGCCTCGCTGCGGCGCTGCATCTCCTTGAAGCAGTAGATGCAGATTTCCTGACCCGGCATCGCCGGATGCTCGCCGCACTCGGAGCAGAGCTCGACCAGATCGTCCTGCTCGACCTCGCCCTTCACGTCGCGCTTGCACACGGAGCAGATTTTCTCGTTTTCCGTGATGTAATTCAGTTCACACCTGGGGCACTTAATCAATTTCATATATAAATCCCTCCCGTTGATTCAAACCATGCGGCGAAGATTCCCATGGAAGCGCGCTGGCAAAATCGTTTACACGTGCGCGTTCCTGCGGTATGATGGAGCCATTCCGGTATACGAAAGGAGCGACTTTCTCATGACCCGATTCCGAAAACCCGCCATACTTGCCTTGGCCGTTCTGCTTCTGCTCTCCTGTTTCCCGGCGTGGGCGGAGACGGCCGAGTCTGCCGAGCAGACTCTCATCCGCCTTGTCAACGAAGACCGCGCCCGCTACGGACTGAACGCGCTGACCGTCGACCCCGCTCTGTGCTCCGTGGCACGGATCAAGGCGCAGGACATGCTGTCCGGCGGCTACTTCGCCCACACGTCGCCTACCTACGGCGACATCCGTAAGATGCTCACCACCTTCGACGTATCCTATACATACGCCTCCGAGAACATTGCGCGTTCGCGCGACGTGACCCACGCGCAGGCGCAGTTCCTGTCCTCCTCCACCGGTCACCGGCAGACGCTGCTCGGCAGCCAGTGGACGCGCATGGGCGTGGGCGTGGCCATCACGGCGCAGGGATTCGTGTACGTATCCCAGATTTTCGCCCGATAACGGCCCGTTTCCCGTCTCAAAAACGCAAGTACTATCATACACAAAAAGCGCGCCGTGAAAACCCCCCGGCGCGCGTTTTTCTGTTAATTTATTGATACATTTAAGATATATCGAGTGTAACGGCGTACCACACGCGCTCGGAAGCGTTCCGGCAGCGCGCGGGAGCGCAGATTGTCCCGCCGGATGACCGACGCTTCCACCCACTTCTCCCCACTTTTGATGCACGCGTCCGCCGCCGCGCTCAGGAGCATCGCCGCGGCCGGCGCGGAAAACGCGCCCGGCTTCGTGAGCAGCGTCGTAAAGCGGAGACGCCCCTTCCGCTCGCGAAGCGCCAGCAGATACCCCCGCACGTCTTCTCCCGCGCACACGGCGAACGAATGTGTTCCGTCCACCAGCGGCCGCAGGCATGTAAGCAGCCCGGCAACCTCGTTTTTCTCCCGCTCCCCAGACAGCGCCAGAATCCGCCGCAGCCACCTCTCATGAAACGGCGCAGCCTTCAACAGCTCCACACGCAGCCCGAACCGACTCGCGGCGCGCGCCGCGGTTTCCCTGAGCGGGTTCTCCTCCGGCACGCGAACGCAGTACGCCTCGTCCACCGTCTCCGCACGCGCGCCCAGCTTCAAAAGCACGCGCTCCGCCGCGGGATTGCACGCGCCGGTCAGTACGCCGCGCGAATTATCCGCGACCGCCGCGATTCCCCTGAGCGGGTTTTCCTCCGGCACGCGAACGCCGCATGTCTCGTCCACTGTCTCCAGCCGCGGAAGCTCGCGCTCCGCAGCAGAATTGCCCGCAGCGATCTGTACGCCACATGGATTATCCTCAGCCGCCACTTCGTCCGCGGCCGCCGCGCCCACGCCGCATAGGAAGCCGCTTCCGTCGGGCGACAAGGGTCCGACCATCTCCACATTTCCCCACTCGCGCTGAAGACGGCAGGCTTCCTCCAACGCCGCCCGCACCGCGTCCTCGTCGCCCGCGGAGTCGAGCAGCGCGAAATACCCTCGTTTGCAGCCCGTCCGCGCTTCATACACGCGATCCGCGCCGGTCATAACCCGCGCGCGAACGCCGTCTTTCCCATTCACCGTCACAAACCGCACCGGCCCGTTGGCAAACAGTGGGTTCCGCGGGGAAAACGCGTGCTTCTTCAGAAACGCGCGCTCCGCCCGCGTATAGCCGCACGCCGCCGAAAACGCAGAAAAGCGCCCGTTCGGACGCTTTGAAACGACGATCTCATCCATTTTCCCGGTTCCTCAGCCAATCGCCCAGCCGCTTCACGTCCTCCGCGTACACGCCGCGAAGCGACGGATTGTAAATCAGGCTCGCGGGATGGTACAGCGGATACAGCACGCGCCCCTCGCATTCCAGAAACTGCCCGTGCACGTCGCCAATCACAACCCTGTCGCCCGCCAGCGCCTTCAGCGGCACATTGCCCAGCGTGGCGATGCAATCCGGCGCGACGAGCGCGATTTCCCGCTTCAGCCACGGCAGGAACAGCGCGATTTCCTCCTTCGTCGGCGGCCGGTTGACCAGCCGTCCCGCGTCGGAGCGCTTTGTGGGGCGAAACTTCACGGTGTTTGTGATATAAATTTCCTCCCGCTTCAGCCCGCTCATTTGCAGAAATTCATCCAGATTCTTCCCGGCCTTGCCGACGAACGGCCGTCCCTTCAGCGTTTCCTGCTCGCCGGGCGCTTCGCCGATCATCATCAGCCTACTATGAAACGAGCCCTCGCCGAACACCAGCGAGCGCGCGTTTCCTTCGTAGATCTCCGTAAAATGCCCGGCCATTTCACTCCTGAACTTTTCCAATGCCGCCTACCTCCGCCAGCTTGTCCCTGACCATTTTGAAATCCTCCCACGCCTCGCGCTTCTTCGCGGGCTCGCGCAGCAGCGCGCTGGGATGGTATGTAGGCATGAACCAGATGCCCTTGCGCTCAATCCAGTGCCCGCGCATGCGGGAAATCGGCGCTTCCTCGCCGAGCACATAGCGGCAGGCCACCTTGCCCAGAAGCACGATCACCTTCGGCGAAACCAGCACGAACTGCGAGCGCAGATACGGCAGGCACGCCGCCGCCTCGTCCGGCTCCGGATTGCGGTTCATCGGCGGGCGGCACTTGACGACGTTGGCGATGTACACCTCCGTGCGCTCCATGCCGATGGCGTGAATCATGCGATCCAGCAGCTGCCCGCTCACGCCCACAAACGGCCGTCCCTGCTCGTCCTCGTCGCGCCCCGGGCCCTCGCCGATGAACATCAGGTCGGCGTTCGGGTTTCCCTCGCCGGGCACCACGCGCGTGCGCTTTTCGCACAGGCGGCACTTTTCACACCCGTTGATTTCGTCAATCAGTTCCTTCCATGACGTCCGCACGGCGTTTCCCTCCTCAGTTCATGCGCAGCGCTTTTTCAACGATGTCAAAGAACACCTTGAACGTAACCGGAATATCCGCGGCGACCCAGCGGTACAGCGCCGTGAGCAGATATACGCAGAACACGATGACGACGAACGCCAGCATGGTCACGAGGAAATCGTACAGCCCCGCCGCAACCTGAAAGCGAATTCTGCGCCTGCGGTACTCCCTTTTTGTAATCACCTTTGCCATGCCCGTTCATCTCCTTCGCAGGTTTCTTCCACCTTATTGTATCATATCCGCGCGCCGTTTGCAATCACAGATAGTCCCTCCATTCCTTCTCCTCCGGCGTGGGCAGGCTGTGCAGCCTTCCGGCTTCGGAAAGCCCGGGGAAATCCTGCTGCCGCAGCGCTTCATACAGCACGATCGCCACGGAGTTCGCCAGATTCAGGCTGCGCGCCTCGGCCCGCATCGGAATGCGCACGCAGCGCGCGTAGTTCGCCTGCAGCAGCGCTTCGTCCAGCCCGCGCGTTTCCTTGCCGAACACCAGATAGTCGTCTGACTGATAGGAAACCTCCGTGTACGCGCGCGGCGCTTTCGTCGACGCGTAGTACAGGTTCGCGCCCGGGTTCTTCGAAAGAAAGTCTTGCCAGTTTTCGTAAACGGCATACTGCATCAGGTTCCAGTAGTCGAGCCCGGCGCGCTTCAGGTGCTTGTCGTCCAGCACGAAGCCCAGCGGTTTGATCAGATGCAGCTTCGCGCCCGTCGCCGCGCAGGTGCGCGCGATGTTGCCCGTATTCTGCGGAATCTCCGGCTCCACCAGCACAATGTTCATTCTGTCTTCTCCCCAAGTACGTATTCCGCGAGCACGCGCGCTTCGCCGTCGTCCCGGCAGTCGGGCGCGATTTTCCACGCTGCGTCCTTCAGCACCTGCACGCCGTTGGCCATCGCCACCGGCCAGCCGACCGCCCTCAGCATCGTAAGATCGTTGGAGCCGTCGCCGAACGCCATGATCTCGCTTCGATCAATGCCAAAGTGCGCCGCCAGCGCTTCCACCGCGCGCCCCTTGCCGCCGCCCGGCGCCAGAATCTCCAGATTGTACGGGAACGCGCTCGACACCGAAAGCCCCCACGAGAGGAATTTTTCGCGCAGACGGTCGATCAGCGCCGTATCATCGGAGTACGCTTCGTACTTGTACGGGCGCACCGTGCCCTCGCGCAGGAACCGCGCCTCGTCGTTTACGACGATGTGATCGCCGCCCTTTCGAATCTCGCTGGTCTGCGCGCATTTCGACCCGAACCCGTTCGTCTCCTCCAGCGCGTAAATCTTCGTACCCACATAGCTGGTCATGAAGCAGCCCGCGTCCCTCAGCGCGTGATAGATTCGCAGGGAGATTTCGCTGTCCAGCGTATCCTCAAAGATCACGCCGCCCTTCGGCGACGCGTCGGCGCGCCCGCCGTTGGCGGAAATCACCGGGCCGCGCAGACCGGCTTCGAGCGATACGCCGCGCGCGCCGTAGAATGTGCGCCCGCTGGCGAGCACCACGTAAACGCCCTTTTCCTCGCAGGCCTTCAGCACGCGCTTCGTACGTTCCGACAGCGTTCCGCCGCCGGGAATCAGCGTGCCGTCAATATCGGAAACGATCATTCGTATGTTCATACATCTTCCTCCAGCACATACCGGAACAGCACCTCGCCCAGCCCGCCGTCCCGGTTCACGGGCGCGACGATCTCGGCAATGTCCTTGAGCGCCTGCACGCCGTTCTCCATCGCCACCGGATGACCGGCGGCTTTAAGCATGGGCAGATCGTTGGTGTAGTCGCCAAACGCCATCACGTCGGCGGTATCGATTCCGAAGTACTCCGCAAGCGCTCGCACGGCGTTTCCCTTTCCCGCGCCCTCCGGCATGACCTCCACATTCTTCGAGCCGGACGAGCAATGCTCCACGCCCGCCGCGTCCAACGCTTCGCGGACGCGCGCGATTTCCTGCTCGGATTCGGAGAACAGCACAAATTTATAAGCGCGCGCCGCCGCGTCCTGACGCGCCCTTTCCTCGTCAAAGATCACCTCAGCGTCACCGTGAGCGACATTCCGCTTCAGCCCTTCCCTGTGGCGGCCGGGCATCTTCTCGGCGCGAACCACAAAGCTGCCCTCGCGCGTGTATACCTCGAAGTTCACGTTCAGGCCGTACAGCCTGTCAAAAAGCTCCCGCCCCTCTTCCTCTCCGAACGTGCGCTCCCACACGCACGGCCCGTCCGGCGAAGCCTCGATGCGCGAGCCGTTCGCCGACGCAATCGCGCAGGGAACGCCCATCTCCCTTGACAGGCGGCACAGGAAGCCGTTGTTCCGCCCACTGACCAGCGCCACGCGAATGCCCCGCGCCGCGCAGGCTCGCAGCGCCAGCAGGTTCTTTTCCGGCACACAGCCGTCGGCATAGAGCGTTCCGTCTATGTCCGTACAGATCAGCTTTACGTTCATTCGTCTTCTCCATTCAGGGCATGCACGCGCCACCTCGGCGCGTCGGCGCAGAAGCGCCGCCCGGCATGCTCCGGGAAATTCTTTTCATCCTGTATTTCCAGCGAACGGCACCACAGGCATATGCCCGCCGCCGAGAGCTTCCGGTTGGCGCTCCGGTCTCCGTATTTGTCGTCGCCCACCAGCGGATGGCCGATATGGCTCAGGTGCGCGCGAATCTGATGTGTGCGCCCGGTGGGAATCACCACGTCCAGCTCGGAAAGCACAAGCCCCGCCGCCGTTCGCGTGCGCAGCACCTCGTACCGCGTTTCAATGGGCAGCGCGCCGGGAAGCGGGTTGTCCACCACCCTCGCGCGCGCGTCCTTCGCGTTTTTCAGAAGATACGCCTTCAGCGTCTCGCTCTTCTTGGGAAGCCTGCCCAGCGCCAGCGCGCGGTAATGCTTCTCGATGCGGTGCCCGGCGAACGCGGCGCGCAGCGCTTCCTCGCCCTCATCCGTCTTTGCCGCCAGCATCACGCCGCCCGTGCCGGTATCCAGCCGGTGAACCGGACGTGCGGACGGATGGTGGCGAACGAGCCGCGTCTTCACGGTATCCTCGCCGATTCCATCCTGATCCACGTCCGCCGGAAGCCCGACGGGCTTCAAAAACGCAATCAGACGATCGTCCTCATACACCACGTCGAGCTTCGCGGGTTCCAGCTTCGCGGGCAGATACACCTCCACCCGGTCGCCCCCGCGCACCGGCGCGTCCGGCAGCACCCGCGCGCCGTTCACCTTCACGTCCTTCTTTGAAAACGCGTCGCGAACGGCATGAGACGGCAAAAGCGGCCACGCGCGCGAAAGGTAGCGTGCGGCCGTCATCTCCTTTACCTTTTCCGGCACAGTCGACGCAATCATTTCTTTCTCTCTCCCGGCACAAGCGCCGCAGCCACGCCGGTCAGCAGCTGCACGCCCGCCGTCAGCAGAAGCGCGTTCCTTGCGCCGAAAACGCTCTCGGCCTTGCCGTAAATCGGCGCGTACACCGTCTGCCCCGCCATCATGATCAGCATGGCGACGATGGTAATCATGAAGCGCTTCTTCTCGTCCTCGCGCCCGGCAAGGTTCAGCGTGAACGGAATCACGGGGCCTATTGCGAATACGCCGAGGAAGATCATAACCAGCGAAACGACCGGCGAGCCCGAAAGCACGGCGACCGCCAGACACACGCCGCCCAGCGGCTGCGTCGCGCGCATGTACTTCATCATCGGCACGCGCACAAACGCCATCAGAAGCCTTGAGGTCGTCAGCCCCAGATAGACCGCCGGAAGCACGAACGCGCTTAAGCCGCTTTCAAGCCCAAGCTCCATGTAGCGCGGCGTCCAGACGAGCACGCCGTTCAGATACAGCCCGACCATGAACATCACGACCGAGAAGCCGACCAGCCTGCGGTTGCCGAAATAGCGCTTCACGTCCGAAGCCGATACCGGCCGAACCTCCGCGCTTCCTTCCAGCTCCCGCGCGTGTCCCCGCGTCACAGCGAGAATGGCCGCCGAGGCGAACAGCTCGCCGAAGCCCAGCGTCATGAACACGCTTCGCCAGCTTACGCCCGCGCCCGTCATCGCGCGGACGAGAAACGGCATCACGAACCCTGCCAGTCCATATGTCGCATGCAGCGCGCACATCACGCGCGCGCCCGCGGGGCCGGTGTACAGATCGTTGACGCTTGAGGACGCCAGCGCGTCCGTTATGCCCACACCCGCGCCCACGGCCGCCAGCACGGCGAGAAACAGGCTGTATGGAAGGTCAAAATGAATCGGCAGCAGGCCAATCGCCGCAATTACCGCGCCCGCCAGCAGCATGACCGCCTTGTGCACGCGCCCGATCAGCAGAAGCACGGCGAAATAGGCGATCACGCTGAACAGCGTCAGCGTGCCGCTTGGAACGCCCTTCCCGGAGTCGCTCAGGGAATACGCGTCGATCATCGACGTCTGAAGCCCGCCCATCGCCGCGTGTATCGAAGCCATCAGCCACATGCCCAGAAACACGCATGCGGTATACGCGATCAATCGCTTTCCATTCACTCTGTCCATGCCTTATACATCTCTTCCATAAAAATCGGTTCGATCCGTCCGTCTGTTCCGCTCGTCACCGCCGAAAGGAACGCTTCGTCGTCGCGCGCGCGCACGATCAGCGTCATCACAATCGCGTCGGAAAACTGCTTGTCCTCGACGATCACCGGCAAGCTCTTCAAAAGATATTCTACGCGCCCGAGCATCGGATACGGCACCTCCATCAGGTACCTGCGCGTCGGCGACACCTCGCCCACGCCCGCAGCATTGATCGCCGTCGACGCACCCTGCGAATACGCGCGCGTAAGCCCGCCCGCGCCCAGCAGCACGCCGCCGAAATAGCGAACAACGACAACGCAGGCGTTCGTTATCTGCCGCGCCTTCATTACCTCGATGATCGGCATGCCCGCCGTTCCGCCCGGCTCGCCGTCGTCCGAATAGCGCATCACGCCCATGTTCGCGCCGATGATGTACGCATAGCAATGATGCGAAGCGTCCTTATGGGCGCTTCGCACGTCGGCGAGAAACCCCAGCGCTTCCTCCTCGGAAGCCGCCGGAGCTCCATAGCCGATAAAGCGGGACTTATTGATGATGAATTCGTCGCTTGCCCGCGTAAGCAGCGTTTTATAGGGCTTGAGCGTCATTTACTTCTTCAGCGTGAGCAGATGATACGCCTTCTTGCCGCGGCGTATCAGCAGGCCGCCCTCCAGCATTTCCTTCGTGATGCGCATCTCGGGGTCGGTCGCCTTGTCGTCGCCGACGTACAGGCCGCCCTGCTGCATGGCCTTGCGCGCTTCGCCGTTGGACTTGAACAGACCGACCTTCGCCGCCCACGCGAGCAGACGGTTTTCCTCGGCCAGCTCTTCCTCGCTGATCTCCGTGGTGGGAGCGGAGCCTGCCGCGCCCGCGCCGCCAAACAGCGCTTCGGCCGCCTCGCGCGCCTTGTTCGCTTCCTCTTCGCCGTGAATCAGCTTGGTCACCTCGTAGGCCAGCACGCGCTTGGCCTCGTTGATCTGGCTGTCCTTCAGCGCGCCGAGCCTGTGAACCTCGTCCATCGGAAGGAACGTCAGAAGCGCCAGACACTTCTCCACGTCCGCGTCGTCCACGTTGCGCCAGTACTGGTAGAAGTCGTACGGGCTGGTCTTTTCCGCGTCGAGCCACAGCGCGCCCTTCTCCGTCTTGCCCATCTTCTTGCCCTCGTGCGTAAGCAGCAGCTTGAACGTCAGCGCGAAGGCGGGCTTTTCCAGCTTTCTGCGAATCAGGTCGGCACCGGAGAGCATGTTGCTCCACTGGTCGTCGCCGCCGGTCTGCAGCGAGCAGCCGTACTTCTCAAACAGCTGAAGGAAGTCGTAGGACTGCATCAGCATGTAGTTGAACTCGAGGAACGTGAGTCCCTTTTCCAGACGCTGCTTGTAGCACTCCGCCGTCAGCATGCGGTTCACGGAGAACAGCGCGCCCACGTCGCGCAGGAAGCTCATGTAGTTCAGGTTGCGTAGCCAGTCGGCGTTGTTCACGATAATGGCCGCGTTCGGCTTGCTCTCGTCGAAATCGAGGAAGCGCGCCATCTGCTTTTTGATGTGGTTCACGTTGTTGTCAATCGTTTCCACCGTCATCATCTTGCGCATGTCGGTCTTGCCGGACGGGTCGCCGATCATCGCGGTGCCGCCGCCCATCAGAGCGATGGGACGATGCCCGGCGCGCTGCAGGTGCGCCATGGCCATAATCGGAATGTAGTGGCCGATGTGCAGGCTGTCCGCGGTGGGATCGAAACCGGTGTAGAAGGTGACAGGGCCGCTTTCAAAGGCCTTGTTCAGCTCGTCTTCATAGGTCGTCTGGGCAATAAAGCCGCGTTCGCGCAGAATGTCAAGTGCGTTTTTCATCGATCTTCTCCTTATCCCTTCCGGTATGCTACCGGTTTTCGTTCATAACGGCCGCCAGTTTCTCCATGCCCTCGGTGATCTTCTCCACCGGGCTGTTCGAGAAGTTCAGGCGGAAGGTGTTCACATGCCCGCCGTTCGCGTAGAAGTGCGTGCCGGGCACATAGGCCACACCGCGCTCAATGGCCTTGTTCAGAAGCGCGAGCGCGTCCATATCCTCCGGCAGGCTCGCCCACACGAACAGGCCGCCCTCCGGCGACGTGTGCGCCGTGCCCGCCGGGAAAGCCGCGAAGCCGTCCAGCATCGCCTTCAGCTGCGCGCGATAGCCGCCCGTGATGCGCTCGATGTGCGGCCGCAGCAGCCCCTTTCGTAGGTAGCTGTCCACGATCGCCTGCGTCATCAGCGGGCAGTGCAGATCGCTGGACTGCTTGCCGATCACGCATTTGCGCATCAGCTTCGGAAGCGAAATCACCATCGCGCCCACGCGCATGCCGGGCGAAATCAGCTTGGAGAAGCTGGCCAGATACACGACCCAGCCCTCCCTGTCGAAGCTCTTGATCGTGGGCACAGCCTCGCCGGCATAGCGAAGGTCGCGATACGGGTCGTCTTCCGCGACAATCACGCCGTACTGCGCCGCCAGCTCCGCGATGCGCTTTCTGCGCTCGATTGTCAGCGTCAGGCCCGTCGGATTCTGGAAGGTGGGAATCACGTAGATCAGCTTGGGATGATGCGCCTTGATGGCGTCCTCCAAAGCTTCCGGGATCACCCCCTTCTCATCGGACAGCACGGGCACGATGTTTGCGTGATACGTGCGAATCGCCTGAAGCGCGCCTAAGAAGGTGGGATCCTCCACCAGCACCGTGTCGCCGGGATCGATCAGCGTTTTCAGAAGCAGATCCATGCCCTGCGTCGAGCCCTCGGTGGGCAAAATCTCCTCCTCCGCGCAGTCAATGCCGTCCTCCTTCAGAAACGCGCGGATGCTCCCGCGCAGCGGCGCGTAGCCCTCGGTCGCGCCGTATTGCAGGATGGGCGCGCCGACGGTGCGAATGACCTCCTCGGCAATCGGCGCGATGACCTCCGGCTCCAGCGCCTGATTGCTGGGATTACCGCCCGCGAAGGAAATCATCCCGGGCTTGCCCAGCAGCTTAAAGATGTCTCGAATCGCGCTGCCGCTAATCGGCGACATGTGCTTTGCAAACAGGTTTTCAGAAAATTCCATGAATCCCGCCTCCTTCTGCGGACGTACATGAAAAGCGCCCTCCCGCTGGGGAAGGCGCCGTGAACGCTGTACCACTTCCGTTCGCCGGAAAAACGCTTTCCGGCCTCCTGTGCGCGGTAACGGGCGCAGCCGGGACGGACTACACAACCCTTCGCCCGCCCTGCTCCGGGATGTATTCCCCCACCGCTCTCCTTCCGCCTCGCACCAACCGGCGTATCTCTTTCGGAGAAAAAACGGGCTACTTCTTCCCTTCCCAGCAATTACGTTCAATATACCACAAAGCGCGGCCGTTTGTCAATCGCGCCGCGTGATTTTCTCCGGCAATTAACGCTCACCAGTCCCGCATAACCTGATCAAGGTCGATCACGCACACCTGCGCGATTCCGTTTTCATTCGGGTTCGAGAACAGAATCTGATTGCCCGCGCGGTTGAACGACGGATGCTGGTGATCCGCGCCCGTTTTGCAGCGGCCCGTGGTCGCAATCAGCTTCGTCTTTCCCGTCGCCCGCTCGATCAGCACAACGCCCTCCTGCACATCCACGCCGAGATAGCTGATCCGGTCGGCGCAGATCCATCTGCGGTCGCGGCTCAGGCACGGATGCAGCAGCTGCTCGCTTTCCGCCGCCTGATCGAAGTGCCGCCCGTCCTTGTCGCCGATCATCACGCGCCCGGGCAGCTTCATAAACGCCATCTCGCTGCCGTCCGCCGCCCATACCTCGTGGGTAATCCACTCGTTCGGATGCTCCACGTAGTATGGCCGCACGTAGCGCTCCTTCACGTCGCACATCCACGTGCGCTGGAACGCGTCTCCCTCCGTTTCGTGAATGTAGAAGATCAGATTCTCGTCCGTCGGACAGATCTGCGCGTGCCCCAGCCGGTAGTCGCTCTGATAGACGACCTCCGCCTCCGTCTTCCCGGGATCGAGAACGCACAGCGCGTAGATTTTGTTTGCCAGATGATAGCTGCACGCGATGCGCCCGGTGTCGGCCGCCGTCAGATGCCCCGTGATGCTGCCGCCCGCGGGCAGGTCGCCCAGCTTGCGCTTTTCATTAGTCGTGAGATCGACGGCGTACACCTCCGTCTCGTTTTTGCAGGTGTAGCCGAGGTTCTTCACCCTTTCCATCGCGAAGCCACGGTACGTTTCATCCGTCACGCGCTCCAGCTCGCCCGTCTCCACGTTCGCGCGGTAGCAGCCGCCGTCCCGGCTTCCCTCAGCCGACCGCCTGTTGAAGTAAAAGAATTTGTCGTCCGGGGAGAAATTCTCGCTGGTAAAGTACAGCTTGGCATTCCGCTCCGGGCCGAAGGTGTATTGCCGAATTTCATATCCGGTAATGGGGTCGATATACCGCTTCATTGTCTTCTCCCTTTCAAAGACGCTTCGTTTCGCCCGCCGCCACGCACACCGGCTCGCCGTCGTTCACGCGAAGCCAGCAGGCGCGCGCGCTCGGATTGTACACAAATCCGTTGTCCGCCGCAAACTGCAAACGCCTGAAATCGTCCACGCAGTCCATCAGTTCGATGTTCGTGCAGTACCATATGTCGTCCCGGCCGCCCATCCGCGCGCAGAATTCCTCCATCAGCGCCCAGTTACCCTGCTCGCCGAATTCGTAGCTGTGCCCCCACACGTACATCAGATAGAGGTACTGCTTTTTAAACAGCCCCCGGAACTGCTCGCCCAGCTCCAGCAGCCTGTGGTTATGGTGGCAGGTCGCCATCCAGCGATACGGATTCTCCGGCAGCGCGAAGCCGTCGGACGAGCCGACCACGCGCGAATAGCGAATGCCCAGCATCGGCAGAAGCCGCTCGATTTCCTCCGTCACGGAACCGTTCGGATAGCTCAGCCCGCGCACGGGATAGCCCGTTCTCGCTTCCAGCGCCGCGCGGTCGCGGAATATCTCGTCCGCCACCTCCGAAATCGGGCAGCGCGCGATCGTCGGATGCGTCGCCGTGTGACAGGCGACCTCGTGCCCGCGGTACAGCTCGGCGATTTCCTCCGGCTGGATGCGCCTTGCGTCGCCCTCCCACAGGCCGCTGTTCAGGTGAAACGTGCCCCGAATGCCATTGCGGTTGAAGATTTCGATCAGCCGTCGATCCTCCAGCCGGCCGTCGTCATAGCTCATTGTGAGCGCCTTGTGCTTCCCGCCGGGGAAGCAGCAATAAACCCTGTTCATTCGTGTCTTTCCTCCCGTGCCATTTTGAAGCGTACCCGCCGCCCAGTTCAGGACGGCGGGTACGAGACTCGGTTTTCGCGATTGATCAGTCGGCCAGAGACGCGTGATATGCTTCATTGTATTCCTGCGTCATCTGCTCGCCGCCCTCGGCGCTCCACTGCGCCCACGCGGCGCGCAGACCGTCCTCATCGATCTGATGCGCGATGTACTGCACCGCGGCGTCGGAGATGATGGTGCTCAGCACACTGCCAAAGGCCACGTTCGTCTCGCTGATGAACGGATAGCAGGGGTCGGACACGGCGTACTGCGCGTACTCAGCGTTGATCGCGTTGTACTTCGCGCGAAGCTCGGTGAGCTTCATCGGGACGCACAGATCGCCCGGCACGTTCATGCCCAGCTGGTTCAGGCTGTGCTGAATCACGTGAATCTGGCTGGTCAGATCCTCGCCGCTGGTCGGGGAGGAAAGGCGATAGCCATCCTCGTCGATCCAGTAGGTCTTGTCCTGAACGCCCCAGTTGATGAGCATCTGGCCTTCGGGGCCGTTCACCCAGTCAAGGAACTTCATGACCTTGGGCAGGTCTTCCTCGCTCACCTGCTTGGTGACGACGATTTCGCCGGAGAAGCCCGCGTTCTGCGGCCACACGGAGATGGTGCCGTCGGCCTTTTCCAGACCGCCGATCATTTCGAAGATCTGCTCGGTCACGCCCTCGTTCTTCTCAAACCACTCCTGCTGACGATACGCGTTGTCCAGACAGTCGAAGCGCATAAAGGCCTTGCCGGTGCGCTCGATGTTGTCCCAGTTGGTGGAGTCGATGGTGATGAAGTCGGGATCGATGCCGCCGATTTCATACAGGTGGCGCAGCCAGTTGAGACCCTCGAGGTACGCCGGACTCTCGTGCGCGGGATAGATGTTGCCCTCCTCGTTCACGCCCCAGGTCTGCGGCGCGCCGAAGGCGACGGTGATCAGGTTGATGGTACCAGCGGTGTAGGAGCACATGTTCAGCGCGTAGGTGTCGTCGCTGTACTGCGCGAGCGCCTCGGCCAGCTCGGTCAGATCCTCGAGCGTCTGGGGCACTTCGTCAATGCCCATCTTCGCGGCGATGTCCTTGCGGTAGTAGATACCGGCGCGGGGATACGCGCGGCTGCGGTATACGCCGAAGATTTTGCCGTCGATGGAGATGTTGTTGTAAACGCCCTCAGAGCCCGCCGCGAGGTAGGGATAGTTCTCGGCGTCCTTCACGAAATCGGTCAGCTCCCAGAACGCGCCCGCGCGGGCGGAATCGATCACAACGGAGCCGCGCGCGTCGGTCAGCGCCATCACCATGGGCATGGTGTTCGCGTCGGCCAGCGTGGTGCTGATGGTGGTGCCGTATTCGGAGTTGGCCGCCCAGGTGATCTTCAGGCGCACGCCGGTCGCCTTCTCAATGGCTTCCAGCACGGGGTTGCCCTCCACCATGAATTCCTCGGTGGTGTAGAAGTCGGGAAGCAGCACCGTCAGCTCAAACGGAGCCTCTTCGGTTTCGGCAAAGCAGCCCACGGAAAGCAGCATTGCCAGCGCCAGAACCAGGGAAAGCAGTTTCTTCATTCTTATCTCCTCCTCGTTTTCTTATCATTCTGCGGCATGGCCGCGAATAACCTATCCTTTCAGCGCGCCGACCATTACGCCCTTCACGAAATACTTCTGAAGGAACGGATAGACGCACATGATCGGCACCGTGGAAACGACGATAACCGCCATCTTGATGGACTGCTCCGGCGGCGCGACGAAGTTCGGGTCAAGGTTCGCCAGATCGCCCGCGGACGAATTGCTCAGGATGATGATCTCGCGCAGCAGCACCTGCAGCGGCCACTTTTCGCGCGCGCCGGGCATATAGATCATCGCGCCGAAGTACGCGTTCCAGTGTCCGACGGCATAGAACAGGCCGAACGTCGCCAGCACCGGCAGCGACAGGGGCAGCACGATGCGCACCAGCGTCTTGATGTCGTTGCAGCCGTCGATGTAGGCCGATTCCTCCAGCTCCTGCGGAATCCCCTGGAAGAAGTTCTTCACGATCATCATGTTATACGCGCTGATCGCGCCGGGAATGATGACCGACCAGTAGGTGTTCTTCATCTTGAGCCAGCTCGACACCACGATGAAGCCCGGAATCATGCCGCCGGAGAAGAACATCGAAAAGATGACCAGATTCAGAATCGCCGTGCGTCCGCGCAGGCGTTTTTTCGAAATCGCGTAGGCCATCGTCGACGTGAAGAACAGGTTCACGGCCGTACCTGCGGCGGTGATGAACACCGAGTTGCCGAACGCGCCCAGAATCTTGTTGGACGAAAAGATGTAACGGTAGGAATCCAGCGTCACGTCCCGCGGAATGAGGAACATCGGGCGCGTGGAAAGCTCATACTCCGTGGCGAACGACGCGCCGATGATGTAAATGAACGGCAGGATCGTCGTGAACGCCACCAGCGTCACGAAGACATAGTTGAAGATGTCGAACGCGCGGCTTCCGAGGGAATTGTGCTGTCCCACCGGGCCGCCGGCTCTGCGCAGGTGCTGGTTCGGGGAAAACGCCGTCTTCTTTTTCATCTCGCCCGCCTCCCCTCAGTATAGTCCCTGCTCGCCGAGAGCATGGGCAATCTTGTTTGCCGACACTACCAGCGTCACGCTCACGACCGCCTTCATCAGACCGACGGCGGACGCGTAGCTGTACTGGCCGTTTTTCAGACCCTGCTCGTATACGAACACGTCCAGCGTCTGGGAAACGTTTCGGTTCAGCGAGTTCGCCATCAGAATCAGGTGGTCGTAGCCGGTGTCCAGCATGCTGCCCATGCGCAGGATCAGCATGAGGACGATCGTGGAACGAATCGCCGGCAGCGTGATGTGCCACAGCCTGCGCAGACGGCCCGCGCCGTCCACCATCGCCGCTTCGTATAGCTGCACGTCCACGTTCGTCAGCGCCGCAAGGAAGATGATCGTGCCCCAGCCGGTTTCCTTCCAGACCGTCTGGCCGATGATCATCCAGCGGAACACGCCCGGGTCGGACAGATACTTGATCGGCTGCCCCAGCATCTTTTCCGTGAGCCGGTAGATGATGCCGGAGGAACCGAAGATCACGAACGTGATGGACACGACGATTACGATGGAAATGAAGTGCGGCACATACAGAAGCGTCTGCAAAACCTTCTTATAGCGCAGCGACTGCATTTCGTTGAGCAGCAGCGCCAGAATGATCGGCGCGGGGAAATAGAACACGATATTCATCAGCGAAAGCACGAGCGTGTTCGCGAGATACCGCGTCCACGCGGGCGATAAGAAGAAGTAGCCGAACCACTTCATGCCCACCCATTCGCTGCCGAACACGCCGGAAAACGGCACGTAGTTCTCGAACGCCATCACAACGCCCCACATGGGCAGATACTTGAAAACCAGAAAGTAGACCACGCCCGGAACGAGCAGCGCGTACAGCCACCTGTCACGTCGGATGTCCGCGCTCAGGCGGCGCAGGTATTCGCGCCCCGTGCCGTGCATCGCCACGCGTTTCGTCACCGCTTTGTTCATTTTCCTTCCTCCTCCCGTATCAATTCCGTCAGCATCAGAAACGCCAGTCCCTGCCCGTAGGCCGTGGGCGTTACGATGATCTTCTTATAATGCTCAAGGTCGTGCCCCATGCCCGTTCCGCCGGACACACCCTGCACCGCGCCTTCCTCGTCAATCTGCGCGATGACCGCCTGCGCCGCCAGCCGTCCCATTTCGGCATAGCGCTCGCCCGACAGCCATCCCAGCCGCAGCGCCTTGCTCACGCCGTAGGCAATGCCCGCCGTGGCGCTGGTTTCGCAGTAGGTTTCCTCCACGTCGATAAGCGTCGTAAACAGGCCGTTCACGCGCTGATATTTCCACAGCGCCAGCGCCTGCTCCCGGAACGCCGCGCGAATCAGGCGCATGGCAGCGTTGTCGCGCCCGGTAATGTCGTACAGCTCGATGGCCGACACGGTGAACCACGCATTCCCGCGCGCCCAGAAGGCGTTTGCGAAGTTGCTCCGGCCGTCGAACGTCCAGCCGTGATAGAACAGCCCCGTCCGCTTGTCCTGAAGATACCGTATGTGCAGCAGGAACTGATATTCCGCTTCGTCAATCCATTCCGGCCGGTTCAGCACGACGCCCGCCTTGGCCAGAAACAGGCACGCCATCATCAGCGTGTCGCACCAGAGCTGCTGGTAGTGCTTGTTCCACACCGTGCAATGCTGAAGCCCGCCCAGCTCCGTGCGCGGCATATCGCACAGCACCCACTCCGCCCAGCTTTCGATCACGGGCAGATAGGCCGGATTGCGCGTTTCATCATATAAGCATGTGAGCGCCAGCACCGGCGCGACGGTGTTCACATTGCGATGCGGCGGCTCCACTTGAAGGCGGCAGTCGTACCACGCCGTCAGATAGTCCAGAATCGCCCTGTCTCCGCTCTGCTGATAGGTTTTATAGACGCCATAAAGCGCCACGCCCGTCGGCCACTCCCAGTTGTCCATCGTCAGATGACCGTTGGAAGGGTCGTCCCCATGCTCCGTCTTCAGCATGCTGAGCACGCGATTGGCAAGCTCGGTATAATCCACAGCGCCGCGCCCCCCTCGGTTAAGATACAAATGATTGTTAGCGCTTACATTATAGAGCACTTAGCATCATCCGTCAATAGGTGCAGCTAATTTTTATCTATATTTTCTCTTCGTGAAGTTTGAAATGTTGCGTTTTGAACAGAAAAAGAGCTCCGGAAACGCTCTCCCCTGCGGGAAAGGCTTCCGGAGCCCCGAAGTGCGCCTCGCAATTACATGCGGGAATAGTTCGGCGCTTCCTTGGTGATGGTGATGTCGTGCGGATGGCTTTCGATCAGGCCGGCAGAGGTAATGCGGATGAATTCGCCGGTCTGCCGCAGCGTCTGAATGTCGCGGCTGCCGCAGTAGCCCATGCCGCTGCGCAGGCCGCCGATCAGCTGGAACACGGTTTCAGACAGCGGTCCCTTGTACGGCACGCGGCCCTCGACGCCCTCGGGCACCAGCTTCTTCTGGCCCTCCTGGAAATAACGATCCTTGCTTCCCTGCGCCATCGCGGCCAGCGAGCCCATGCCGCGGTACACCTTGAAGGAACGACCCTGATAGATTTCCGTCTCTCCGGGGCTCTCCTCGGTGCCGGCGAACAGGCTGCCCAGCATCACGGCGCTCGCGCCCGCGGCAATGGCCTTGGTGATGTCGCCGGAATACTTGATGCCGCCGTCGGCGATGATCACCTTGCCCAGCTTGTCCGCCATTTCGGCGCAGTCCATGATCGCGGTGATCTGCGGAACGCCCACGCCCGCGACGACGCGCGTCGTGCAGATGGAACCCGGGCCGATGCCGACCTTCACCACGTCCGCGCCCGCCTCAATCAGCTCGCGCGTCGCGTCGGCGGTTGCCACGTTTCCGGCGATCACGGTCACGTCCGGGAACGCGCTCTTGATCTTGCTTACCATCTGAATGACGCCGCGGCTGTGGCCGTGCGCGGTGTCGATGCCCAGCACGTCCACCTTCGCGTCCACCAGCGCGGACGCGCGCTCCAGCGCGTCGCCGGTCACGCCGATCGCGCCCGCGCAGAGTAGACGGCCGCTCGAATCCTTGGCGCTGTTGGGATACTTGACGGCTTTCTCAATGTCCTTAATGGTAATCAGACCGCGCAGCTCGAACTTGTCGTTCACGATGGGCAGCTTCTCAATGCGGTGCGCGGCAAGAATCGCCTTCGCCTCTTCAAGGGTCGTGCCCTCGGGCGCGGTGATCAGGTTTTTATCGGTCATAACCTCGCGGATGGGACGGGAAAAATCGGTTTCAAAACGCAGGTCGCGGTTGGTCAGAATGCCGACCAGCTTGCCGTTCTCGGTAATCGGAACGCCGGAAATGCGATAGCGCTCCATCAGCGCCAGCGCGTCGGAAATCAGATGATTGGGAGAAAGATAGAACGGATCGATAATGACGCCGTGTTCAGAGCGCTTTACCTTGTCAACACTCGCCGCCTGTTCCTCAATGGACATGTTCTTGTGAATCACGCCCAGACCGCCCTCGCGCGCGATGGCAATCGCCAGACGGGCGTCGGTTACGGTGTCCATGGCAGCGGACAAAAGCGGGATGTTCAGCTTAATCCCCTTCGCAAGCGTCACCGAGAGGTCAACCTCTCTGGGCAGAACGTCGCTCTTGTGCGGAACCAGCAGAACATCGTCAAACGTCAGGCCTTCCCGAATCATCGCCATTTCCCATTCCCCCTTGGTTTTTCCGACGATTTTACAAAAGAATCGTCCGCCTGTCAATCCCCAGCGTGTAAATTTCCGCTTTTTTCGGCAAAAAAGTCTCTTTCGTCCGCGCCCGTCCGTTCCGCCGCGGTTGACATTGAAAATGAAAGCCGTTACAATAAGAAAAAACGCTTAGGAGGACGCATGAACAGACCGAATATCGTGCTGATCGTCGCCGACCAGTTTCGCGGCGACTGCCTTGGCATTGCCGGGCATCCGGACGTGAAAACGCCCTACCTGGACACGCTCGCCTCGCGCGGCGCGTACTTCCCGAACATGTACACCGCCTGTCCGTCCTGCATCCCGGCGCGCGCGGCGCTTCTGACCGGGCTTTCGCAGGAGCACCACGGCCGCGTGGGCTATCGCGACGGCGTGCCGTGGCGCTATGAACACACGCTGCCCGGGGAGCTGGCGCGGCTGGGCTACTACACACAGTGCGTGGGCAAGATGCACGTGCACCCGCTGCGCAGTCTGATGGGCTTTCACAACATCGAGCTGCACGACGGCTATCTTCATTATTACCGCCGCGAGGACACCCCCGCCCGCGAATATCAGCCGTGGGCAGACGACTATCTGAACTGGCTCAAAAACGAACTGGGCACGCTGCGGGACGTTGACGACAGCGGCGTACAGTGCAATTCGTGGGTCGCGCGCCCGTGGCCGCACGAGGAAAAATACCATCCGACGAACTGGGTTACCGACCGTGCGCTCGATTTCCTGCGCCGCCGGGATCACTCGATGCCGTTTTTCCTGAACGTGTCCTACGTCCGCCCGCATCCGCCGTTCGACGCGCCCGCCTGCTACTTCGACTTCTACCGCGGCCAGCAAATCGCCCCGCCGCTGTCCGGCGACTGGGACGACGCGGAAGCGTGGCTCCGGCACGGCCGCGAGAAGGATTCCTATACCGGCCCGTCGGATCCCACGATGATTCGCGAAGCGCAGATCGGCTATTACGCCTGCATCACGCATCTCGATCACCAGATCGGCCGCCTGCTTGAGGCGCTGCCCGCTAACACCGTCGTCGTGTTCACCGGCGACCACGGCGAGATGCTGTGCGACCATCACCTGTACCGCAAGAGCCTGCCCTACCGCGGCAGCGCCAACGTGCCGCTGATCATCTCCGGCGCCAACGCGCATGGGCGCATGGAGCGGCTGTGCGAGCTGCGTGACATCCTGCCCACGCTCGCCTGCATCGCGGGCGGCGAAGCCCCCGCGTTCTCGGACGGCGAAAACCTGCTGGACGGCGCGCCCGGCCGCGAATTCCTGCACGGCGAGCACACGAATGGCGCGCTTTCAAACCACTACATCGTCACGAAGCGCGACAAGTACGTCTGGTTCTCCCAGACGGGACGCGAACAGTACTTCGATCTCGCGAACGACCCGACCGAGAGCCACAATGCCATAAACGACCCCGAGCATCAGCCGGACGTCGCGCGCCTGCGCGCCGCGCTCATCGACGCGCTCCGCGACCGCCCCGAGGGCTTCGTCGCAGACGGCACCCTCGTGCCCGGCCGCCCGATTTCTCCGCTGCTGCCGTTTGTGGAGATGTAACCTCTCCCTTAGTTTAAACGCATCGGCAGCCGCTTCGATATCTCAAACGCCCCCGAACATCAGTCGGACGGCATGCTCCGCGGCCGCCCTGAGGGCTTCGTCGCAGATGACACCCTCGTTCCCGGCCGCCCGGTTTCTCCGCTGCTGCCGTTTGTAGAGGTGTAATACCGAAATCGGCTGCGAACTGCCATTCAGGCAATCCGCAGCCGATTTGCTTACAGCTGTTTCAAAAACGGCCGAATCTTCCCATCCTCGATTTCCACGATGGCGTACCGGCCGTCGCGCAGCGCGCCGGGATTCACGAACACGCACGCGCCGTCGTTTTCCACGTTCGGAATGTGCGTGTGCCCGTACAGCGTCAACTGCGCGTTCATCGCTTCCGCCTTCAGGCTCAAAGCCGTCAGACCTTCCTTCACGTTCTGCTTATGACCGTGCGCGAGCAGCACGCGAACGCCGTCAAGCTCCAGCAGCCGTTCCGCCGGGAAGTTGGAAAACCAGTCGCAGTTTCCGCACACGACGGCCAGCGGTGCGTCGGAGACCTTTCCGGCTTCGGAAGCGTCACTGTCATGGTCGCCCAGATGCACCAGCCAGTCCACGCGCCCCATTTCGCGCACGGCACGCGTCACATAGGAAAGCCGCCCGTGGCTGTCGCTCATCACGCCGACGCGAATCATGCTTCCGCCTCAAGCGCCCGCTTCAGCGCGCGAATCGCGTTGGCGCGGTGCGAGATGCGGTTCTTCTGCTCCTCACCCGCTTCCGCGAAGGTCAGCCCGTTCAGCTGCGGGCAGATGAACAGCGGATCGTAGCCGAAGCCGCTTTCGCCCTTCTTTTCAAAGCCGATCTCGCCCTCGCACGTCCCCTCGCACACCAGCGGTTCGTGGCCGGGTCGAAGCAGCGCCACGGCACAGGCGAACCGCGCCGTGCGCGGCGCGGGCACATTCGCAAGCTCCTTCAGAAGCTTTCGGTTGTTCGCGTCGTCGTCACCGTGCACGCCCGCGTAGCGCGCGCTGTAAATGCCCGGCCGACCGTCCAGCGCGTCCACGACGAGTCCGGAATCGTCCGCCACCACGGCGCATTTCGCCTGATTCATCAGCGCCCGCGCCTTAATCACGGCGTTCTCGGCGAACGTCGCGCCCGTCTCCTCCGCGTCCTCGGAAACGCCGGCCTCCGCCATGCTCATCACGTCGAAGCGGTCGCCCAGCAGCGCCTTCATTTCCTTGAGCTTGCCAAAGTTGCGCGTCGCGACGATCAGCCGCGGCTTCTTTCCGATGATCTCGGCTTTCTCGCCCAGCGCGGCCAGCTGCTTCTTCATCAGCGCCTTCACGCCCTTCTCGCCCAGCGCTAGCAGCTTGGAAAGCTCTTTTTTGTCAAACGCGCGTCCCTCGCCAGTGCCCTGCACTTCAACATAGCGCATTTCGCCGTCCGGTTCGCGCGTCATGATCACGTTCATGTCCACCTGCGCGCGGGAATCCTGCACGTATTCCAGATCCAGCGTCGGCACGTTGTCCACGATGCCCACGCTCACGGCCGCCACCTGCCGCACGACGGGCGAATCCACAATCAGCCCGCGCTTCATCAGCTTGTCGCACGCCAGCGTCAGCGCCGCGAACGCGCCCGTGATGGACGCGGTGCGCGTGCCGCCGTCGGCCTGAAGCACGTCGCAGTCGATGTAAATCGTTCGCTCGCCCAGTCGGGTCAGATCGCATGCGGCGCGAAGCGAACGACCGATCAGCCGCTGAATCTCCACGCCGCGCCCATCCTTCTTGATGCCGTCGCGTTCCTTGCGGCGCTCGGTGGAGCCGGGCAGCATGGCGTACTCCGCCGTCAGCCATCCGCAGCCAGTGCCCTTCTTAAACGGCGGCACGCTTTCCACCACCGAGGCCGTGCACAGCACACGCGTGCGCCCGCACTCGATCAGCACGGAGCCCGCCGCCATTTCGGTAAAATCCGGGGTCATCTTTACCGGACGCATCTCGTCCGACCTTCTTACGTGTTCCATAGAGATCTCCTCTCCGCTCTTATTCCGCGTCAAACAGTTCGTCCGACTGCCTGCGAACGAACGCTTCCGCAATGTCCGTCGCGCTGTTTACAAACGTCGGCATGGCCAGCGTGCCCTCGCCGGGATCGTAGGGCTGACCCTCAACGAGAATCTGCACGTCCTTCACGCCGTCAAAGTTTTTGCATGTAAGCACCAGCGCCTTCATCGCCATGCGCCCGCCGTCGCTCTGCTCGGCCACGCGAATGAACGATTCGGTGAAATTGATTTTCGCCACGCCGTTTTTCAGCTCCACGCCGATCAGCCCGCAGCCGGATGGCAGCACGCCCTCCAGCGGCGACGCGCCGCCCGGCCCCTTCACCAGCTCCAGCACCGCGGTCTGAAGGTCGGCGTTGCCGTACACTGCGCGCGTTACCGGCACGATGACGCTGGGCGTGTCGTTCAGGAAATACAGCGTCACGGCGTTTTGGCTGTCCTCCGGCGCGCCGCCCTCCGGGTTGATCACGCCGCGCGTGAACTCGTTTTTCAGGCTCGTGCCGTGCGGCAGCTCCTTCACTTCCTTGCCGCCGATCAGGAATTTCACGCGGTCGACCGTCGGGAAATCCGTGAGCGTCTGCACGATCGCGGAAACCATGTTGCTTTCCGCCGCCGCATCGGCGCACAGAAGCGCTTCCTCGCTCAGGTCAATGCGCGCCAGTCCGCCGGAAATATCCAGATCAACCTTCGTCCCCTCCGGAATCACCGTGCGAAGCCCCATGCGCGCGGCCTCCATGTCGTTAAACACGCTCTTGACCATCAGGTTGACCGTCGCCTTCGCGACGCCCTCCTCGGCCTTGATCGTGCGCGTCACCGGCACCAGATAGCCGTAATCGTCCTGATAGTATACCACCGTGCTCATCGTCGCTTCCACCGCTTCCGTGGGATCCGCGTCCGCCTGTCCGCCCTCCGCCCGCGGCGTGGGTTCCGCGCTCTGGGAGCCGCCGCCGCGTATGCGGGACGGGCCAAACGCCGCTAGCAGCATCATGGAGACCAGCATCAGAACGACAGCCAGCAGATAGGTCTGTTTCCGGTTCCAGCCGTGAATCATCCCGTTCCCTCCTCTTCCAGCATGAATCGTTTTCCATGCTATTCAGAAACGGAACAGGCTATGCGTCCGCCATACGCGAAAATTGCGCATGGCGGACGCTGAAAGACGTTTTCGATTTTGAGGAATTACACCTTGAAGTTGACCGAGGTGTCACCCTGCTCGCTCTTGCCAAACTGGTAGTCGTTGCCGGGCAGCACGGCGTTCAGAACGATGCCAACCAGCGCGCCCACAGCCAGACCGGTCAGGGAGATCGAGCCAAGCACCAGCTTGCCGGTGCCGGAGAAGGTAATGCCCAGCGACAGGGACATGATCAGCGCAGCGATGATGATGTTGCGGTTCCTGGTGAAGTCCACCTGATTTTCAACCACGTTGCGCACGCCGACGGCGGAGATCATGCCGTACAGAATCATGGACACGCCGCCGATGGTCGCGGTGGGCATGGCGGACACGATGGCCGCGAATTTCGGGCAGAAGGAGAACAGGATGGCCAGCACGGCGGCGATGCGGATGACGCGCGGGTCGTAAACCTTCGTCATGGCGAGCACGCCGGTGTTTTCGCCGTAGGTGGTGTTCGCGGGGGCGCCGAACAGAGCCGCCATGGCGGTGGCAAGACCGTCGCCCATCAGCGTGCGATGCAGGCCGGGCTTCTCGACGTAGTTTTCACCGACGGTGGAGGAGATGGCGCAGATGTCGCCGATGTGCTCGACCATCGTGGCCAGCGCGATGGGCATCATGATCAGGATCGCGCTTCCGAGCGTACCCAGATCGCAGTTGCCAAAGAGCGAGAACACGGTGTCCTTCATCGCGAAGGGCAGGCCAATCCACGCGGCGTCCTTGATCTTCTGAATCGCTTCTTCCGTAAAGAGTTTCATGGAGGGATTTCCGAAGGCGCAGATGACCTTGGAGGTTACGGTTTCGGTCATCGAAATGTTCGTTACATATTCTCCGTTCTGCGCGGCGAACGCCTTGAGCGCTTCGGCAGCGGGTTCAATCGCATCGTTGATCATGCTGCCGAGGTTTCCGGACAGGGTCGCCGACTGCACAACGTTTACGCTCGCGAACTCCACGGTCTCGCCGCAGAACGTCGCAAGCAGCACCGCGACCAGATAGGAGCCGACGACGCCCAGCAGAATCGGAACGATCTTGATCATGCCTTTGCCCCAGATGTTGCAGGAGACCACGATCACAATGGCGAGCACGGCGATCCACCAGTTGGCCTCGCAGTTGTTGATGGCGGAGTTCGCCAGCGTGAGGCCGATGCAGATGATGACCGGGCCGGTCACGATGGGCGGGAAGAAGCGCATGACCTTGCGCACGCCGAAGGCCTTGACCAGCGCGGCGAGCACCACGTACATGAGACCGGCGCAGACGACGCCCACGCCCGCGTAGGGAATCCAGTTCATCTCAGGATTGTCCACAAACAGCTTCTGCACCGCGGCATATCCACCGATGAACGCGAAGGACGAGCCGAGGAACGCGGGAACCTTGCCCTTGGTAAGGAAGTGGAAAAGGAGCGTTCCGAGTCCGGCGAAGAGCAGCGTCGCGGAAACGGAAAGACCGGTCAGCGCGGGCACGAGCACCGTCGCGCCGAACATGGCGAACATGTGCTGGAAGCCCAGCAGCAGCATTTTGGGTTTTCCAAGTGTGCGCGCATCTCTGATTCCATCCTGAGACATACGTGTTACCCCCTCAAATGTAATCAACCTTTATGCTTCAAACAGCCGAACGCTGTTTTCGCCATCGTACTCCGTCACATTCACGCCGATGCGCTCCGAGAGCGACGTGGGCACGTTCTTGCCCACGAAATCGGCGCGGATGGGAAGCTCCCTGTGTCCCCTGTCCACCAGCACCGCCAGCTGTACCTTGCCGGGACGGCCTGCGTCCATCAGCGCGTCCATCGCGGCGCGCGCCGTGCGGCCGGTGAACAGCACGTCGTCCACGATCACAACCGTCTTGCCCACGATGGAGAACGGCAGCTTCGTGCCGTTGACCTCCGGCTGCTCGGTGCGGTGCGTCAGGTCGTCGCGGTAAAAGGTGATGTCCAGCTCACCAACCGAAACCTCCGTCCCCTCCACCCGGCAGATCACGTCGCGAAGCTGCGCGGCCAGCGGCACGCCGCGGCGGCGAACGCCGACCAGAACCACGTTTTCAACGCCGTTGTTGCGCTCGATGATCTCGTGCGCGATTCGCGTGAGCGCGCGCTGAATGGCGCGTTCATCCATAAGCAGAGCTTTTTCCTTCATTCTGACTCCTCCACGACAAGAAAAAACGCCTTCACCGGCATGGTGAAGACGTATACATGCATACAGAGATGATGCTTGCCCGCCGCCTTGCCGATCTCACAGGATCCGCTTAAAGGAATCGGATTCAACGATCAAAATGATACCATAATCCGGGCGGGCGGTAAACGCTCAAACGGTAAACTTCTTTCTGCACTTTCTGTTAACCGTCCGAATCAGGCGTACACCCGGCACGTCGACCCGGCGGACACGTTGTTGTAAATCCACTTCGCGTCCTCCACGGCAAGCCGGACGCAGCCGTGCGAGCCGCGCGTGCCCAGCGCGTACACCGAACCCCTGCGAAGCGTGCTTTCGTCCTTCTCCGAATACAGCACCGAATGGAACAGGATGCCGCCGACGATGCGCGAGGCGTACTGCGCCCAGCAGTCGAATTTCTTGAAGTAGTACCAGCGTCCGCACGGCCCGACCATCCTGTAGCTGCCCAGCGGGGTCGGCGTATCGACCGCGCCGGTGGTGCACGTCATGGTTTTTACCAGCTTCGAATACGCGCCGTAGTACCACTCGTACACATACACCTTCTGGCGGCTCACGTTGATCTCCACGCGGTACTTATGCGACGGGCGCTGCGCGGCCTTACAATCCTCCGAGAACAGCCGAAGCTGCGTTTCCTCGTCGGCGACGCCCGTTTCCTTCAGCTTGTTTTCCCGCTGGAAATAGCGAACCGCCGCCTTCGTGTTCGCGCCGTACTGACCGTCAATGCCGCCCGGCAGGTAGTTTTTGCCCACCAGCCGCGTCTGAAGCCTGCGAATGTCGCCGCGCTCCGCGCCATACTTCAGGTCGCCCACGTAGGCGGGCAGCTCCTCCCGCAGGAAGTTGAGTACGCGCTTCGCCGAAATTTCTTCACTCGTTTCCTCGGTTTCGTCGGTGAGCGTCAGGAACATAAGCCCCGCCTGCTTCGCCGTGATCGGGCTTCCCTCCGCGGGAACCAGCGCGTTCAGCGCCTGAAGCGCCGCCGCTTCCACCGGGGCCAGCGTTTCGCGCAGCGCCGCCTGACGCTCCACCTTCGCGCGCGCCTCCACCGCCTGAACATACGCCCGCGCGAGCGCCACGCCGCTTTCCGTCTTCGCGCCGTACACGCCGTCCGCGCTGCCGTTCATGAAGCCCAGCCGGATCAGAAGCGCCTGCAGCTCCTTCACCTCGTCGCCCTTCGCGCCGATTTCCAGTTTCTGGGGTTCAGAAAAGGAAGCCTGCGTCTCCGTCCGGCTTCCTTCCTCTTCTGTAGCATTCGCCGTTTCCGTCTCCTCGGCCAACCCTTCCCCCTCGGCGTACGCCGCCGGAAACAGAAGGCTGCCGAGCGTCCGGCGCTGAGTATCCTCAACGGCCACGTATCCGCAGCCGGTCAGAAGCAGCGCCAGAAGCAGGATCAGCGCAATGAGTCTTTTTTTCATATCCGCGTCACTCCTGTCTTTTTGATTCACGCTGTTTAGACCGGCGCGGGACGCGCATGGTTGCAAAAACGCATGCGGTAATTTATGTATGCATCACTGTGCGTAGCCGCCAAGAACGAGCCAGTTCTGAAGCAGCTTCGCCCACTGTCTGACCGACGGATTTCCTTCCGCCAGACCCAGACCGTGCGCGCCCTGCGGGAACACATGCAGCTCGAACGGCACGCGATGGTCGGACAGCGCCTTCGCCAGCGCCAGACTGTTTTCCACCGGCACCGAGCCGTCCTCGGCCGTGTGCCAGATGAACGCCGTGGGCGTATCGTCCGTCACGTTCAGCTCGCCGGAGAAATAGCGCAGCTCGCTGTCCTTGTTCTGCTCGTCGCCCAGCAGATTCTGAACGGAGCCCTTGTGCGTGTAGGAAATCATGCTGACCACGGCATAGCAGGGAATAAACCCGTCCGGACGCGAGGAACAGCGCTCGATGGGATCGTCGCTGTCCGGATTTCCCAGGTCGTAATGCGTCGCGGCGTTGCAGCACAGGTTTCCGCCCGCGGAGAAGCCCAGAATGGCCACCTTCTCATAGCCCAGCGAACGAACCAGACGAATCGCGCGGTTCGCGTCCGCCAGCGGCGCCAGCTTGTGGCACGGACGCACGCGATAGTCCAGCACATAAGCGCTGATGCCCGCGTCATTGAGCATGCGCGCAATCGGCGCACCCTCGTGATCCGCCTTCATGCAATACGCGCCGCCCGGAATCACGACCACCGCGCCCTTCGAACCGGAGACGGGAAAGGGTGTCAGGCTCGGCTGCGCCTGCTCGGGCGAAAATTCGCTGTACGGCGCGGTTTCCTTCCACAGATACATCACATCGGACATAAATACACCTTCCTACGCAATTATAAATAGCGATTCATATCGCACAGCCGGTCAAACACCAGATCGGGCTTGGTTTCACTCGCCAGACGCATTTCCTCGGTCGTCTCGCCGCTCATCACCAGAATGGACAGCATGCCATTGCGAATGCCCGTTTCAATGTCGGTATACAGCCGATCGCCCACCATAGCCATTTCGCTCGCCCTGCGGCCGGTGCGCGCCAGCGCCGCGAGGACGATGCCCTCGTGCGGCTTTCCGACGATCAGCTCCGGACGGCGGAACGCGGATGCCTCGATAAACGCCATAATCGCGCCGATGTCCGGCGCGAAACCGGTCTCGGTCGGGCAGTTGAAGTCAGGATGCGTCGCGATGTACGGAAGCCCCGCGCGCACGAAATCGCACACGGCGGTCATCTTGCGGTAATCCAGCGTGGTATCATAGCCAATGACCACGATTTCGGGATTCTCGTTGTCGACGGCGACGCCCGCTTCCTTCATTTCCTCCACAAGAAACTCATTGCCCAGCACGAACGCGCGCTTGCCGGGATACTTTTCCCGCACGATCGCCGCGGTCGCTTCGCCGGAGGTGAGAATCTTGTTTCGATCGACCTCCAGCCCCATTTTCTTGAGCTTTTCCACGTAGAACCGCGCGTTATGGCTGGAATTGTTGGTCAGAAACAGGAAATCACGGCCGGTTTCCAGCACGCGTTCGATGAACGAAAGCGAGCCGTCGATCAGCTTGCCGCCCAGATAGAACGTGCCGTCCATGTCCAGCAGAAAGCACTTTACATTGCTCAGTCGTTCCATCAGGCCTTCTCCCCTTCATTGTCGGCGAATTCCACAAAGCCCTCACCCATGTTCACGATCTCCGCCAGACTCTTCACGTTGTAGCCCGCTTCCTTCAGGCGCTGCATGCCGGGCTGGAAGTTCTTGGAAATCACCGCGCCGATGCCCACGACCTTGCCGCCCGCGCGCTCGATCAGCTTGGACGCGCCCATGGCCGCCTCGCCGTTGGCCAGAAAATCGTCGATCAGCAACACGCGCTCGCCGGGCTGAATGAACTCCGTCTTCAGCGTGAGCTGATAGGACGTGCGCTTCGTGAATGAGAAAACCTCCGTCTGCAGAATGCCGTCCGACAGGATGACCGACGTCGCCTTTTTGAGAATGATCATCGGAACGCCCATGCGAAGCGACGTCATGGCCGCCGGAGCGATGCCGCTGGACTCGATGGTAACGACCTTCGTCACGCCCTCCGCTTCAAACAGGCGCTTGAATTCCTCGCCGATTTCGTCCATCAGAGCGCAGTCCACCTGATTGTTCAGAAACATGTCCACCAGCAGCACCTGGCTATTGAGCGCGCGCCCACTCGTGCGAATCCTTTGCTTCAGTGCTTCCATGTCCGTTTTCTCCTTCTCTGTCAAGTATTGCTTCGCAGGTTTATTCCGCCTGCGGCATGGCCTTGAGCGCCTTCACAAACTCGGCGGGATCCTGCGCCTTGAAAAACGCCGAACCGGCCACCAGCATCTGCGCGCCCGCTTCCGTCACGAGATGCGCGGTCTCCAGATTCACGCCGCCATCCACCTCGATCACCGGGTTCACGCCCGCTTTTTTGCACATTTCACGCACCTGACGCACCTTGTCCACGGTGAACGGAATCAGCTTCTGGCCGCCCTTGCCGGGCTCGACCGTCATAATCAGAATCAGATCGACTTCATTCAGCACATCCGCAATCGCGTCCACCGACGTAAACGGCTTCACCGATACGCCTGCCAGACAGCCCGCCTCGCGAATCGCGCGCAGCGTGTCCCTGAGTTCAAAATTCGCCGCTTCCTGATGCACGGTGATATACTTCGCGCCCGCCTCGGCAAACTCGCGCACATGCTTGATCGGGTTTGCGATCATCAGATGCACGTCCATGGGAATGGGCTTTTTCGCGACCATCTTCAGAATGCCCTGACCGAAGGTGATGCCCGGCACAAACGTTCCGTCCATCACATCGTAGTGCAGCACGTCCGCGCCGGACGCGACGACCTTGTCGATTTCCGAATCCAGATGCATGTAATCGGCCGCGAGCATCGAAGGAGCCACCTTAATCATATCGGTTTTTCCACCTTTCCTTCATTTCGTTCAGCAGTTCCCGGTATCGTTCGTAGCGTTCGGGCGCAATTTCCCCGTCACGGAGCGCGCGCAGCACGGCGCAGTCTGGCTCGGTTATATGATAGCACGGCACAAAGCGGCACTGCCCCGCGTAGGGACGGAACTCGGCGTACTGCTCTTCCAGCAGGCGCGGCTCGATCAGCTCCGTTTCCAGAAGACTGAAGCCCGGCGTGTCCAGCACCCGGCCGCCGCCCTCCACCGGAATCAGCTCGCAGCGGCGGGTCGTGTGCTTTCCGCGCTCAATCTTGCGCGAAACGCCGCCCGTTTCCAGCTCAAAGCCGTACAGCGCGTTGATCAGGCTGGACTTGCCCGCGCCGGACTGCCCGGTGAACGCGTGCGTCTTTCCGCAAAGATGGTCTTTCAGCGTCTCAACGCCCTCGCCCGTCCGCACGCACGTGCGCGCCTCAAATACGCCCGCGCCGGCGTACTGCCGCAGAAGCGACTCGGCGGCCTCGCCGTCCAGATCGGTTTTCGTCACGCATACGCACGCGGCTACCCCGGCTTTCTGCGCGGCGATCAGCATGCGGTCGATCAGAAGCGGATCCGCCTTGGGCGACGCGGCGGCCGCCACAATCACGATTTCATCGATGTTCGCCACCGCCGGGCGCACAAAGGCGTTTCTTCTCGGCCGGATGGCCGTCAGCCAGCCGTCCTCCCCGTCCTCGCCGGGCGCGAACTCCACCTCGTCGCCCACCAGCGGCGTCAGCCGCTCCTTGCGGATTTTCCCCTGCGCGCGCAGCGTATACGACCGTCCCTCATCGTCCAGCACCGTATAGAACCCGCCGATTCCGCGCAGTATCGTTCCCCTGTTCATCATTTGAACTCCACGTTTTCGCTCTCATGCAGCTCCCCGTCAAAATAGACGGAAACGACATGTACGCCCTCTTCCTCGCTCTTCATTTCAAGATCCATGTGCTCGTCGGCGTTCACCGTGTCGTTAAAGATTTCCTCAGTTTTGCCCGACGGCGTCGTCATTTCCACGCGCACGTTCATCTTCAGCGGCACAAACACCGTGTACTTCGCGTAATACACCGTAGGATTGGGCAGCGAAACGGTGATGTTCACCTTGCTTCCGCGCACCAGCGGCGTGCCCGCCAGCGGATATTGCGCAATGACGGTGTCCGACGGGTCGTCCAGCGAATAGCCGGTCGATACGTCGCCCAGCTTCAGTCCCACGCTGCTCAGCTGAATTTCCGCGTCGCTGCTGAGCTTGCCGATGATCTGCGGCGTGGGAATCTCCACGCTGTTGATCTTCAGCGTGATGATCTGCCCCAGCTGCGCCGTGCCGTCGTTCGGCTCCTGCGAAATGATCGTGTCCACCGGCTTGTCGGAAACGACGACGTATTCCTCGTTCAGCCGGTCGAAACCGCTCAGAGACAGCGTGCTGCGCGCGTCGGCCAGCGTCATGCCCTCGGTGTTCGGCAGCGCGACCGGCACGGAGCCCAGACTCACATACATATCCACTTTGTCGTTTCGCCGTCCGCGCGCGCCCATCTCCGGCACCTGCATCACGACGTCGCCCGCCGCCACATTATCGTCGTAAATCTCGATCACGTTGGGTTCCAGTTCGTAGTTATACAGAATCTGCTCCGCCATTTCCTGCGTGTAGCCGGTCACGTTCGGAATGTCCACGCCGTACAGGATGTCGGAAATCTTCACCACGCCGATGGACACAATCGCCAGCACCGTCACACAGGCGAGCAGTGCCAGCAGAAGGTTCAATCCCTTCGTCTGCATATACTGCCGAATCGCGCCCGGCGTGGAATCGCCGTTGTAGCCCTCGTCCAGCCCGGCAATGAAGCCGCCACCCGGCATGCGCAGCGCGCGCTTCAGGTCGTGCGCCATCTCTGCCGCCGTCTGATAGCGATCCTCCGGTTTCTTTTCCAGCGCCTTCTGAACCACCTCGTCCAGACCGCGGGAAATATCCCTGTGATATGAGCGCATGCTGCGCGGCTTTTCCTTCACCTGCTTGAGCGCCACGGCAACCGCCGTTTCGCCGTCGAAGGGCACGGTGCCGGTCAGCATTTCATACAGCACCACGCCCAGCGAATACAAATCGCTCTTCGCGTCCGCGTGCTCGCCGCTGGCCTGCTCGGGCGACACATAGTGCACGGAGCCAAGCGCGGTTTTCGTGTCCGAAATCGTGCCCGTCGCCGCGTTGACCAGCCGCGCGATGCCGAAATCCGCCACCTTCACGGTTCCGTTTCGGTCGACAAGGATGTTCTGCGGCTTGATGTCGCGGTGAATGATGTTGTTTTTGTGGGCATGGTCGAGCGCCGCCAGAATCTTCAGCGCGTAGCGCACCGCCTTCGCCGGCGTGATGCGCCCTTCCTTGCGGATGATGTCCTTGAGCGTAGAGCCGTCGACGTACTCCATGACGATATAGCGCATGTCGCCGTCGATGCCCACGCCGTACATCTTCACGATGTTCTCATGCGACATTTTCGAGGCGGCAATCGCCTCGTGATCGAACCGGCGCACAAATTCCCGGTCCGCCTCAAATTCGGGGCGCAGAACCTTCAGCGCCACCTCGCATTTTTTGATTTCATCCCACGCGCGGTACACCACCGCCATGCCGCCGGTTCCAATGATGCCCAGAATGCGATACCGGCCGGAGACGACCTTATTCATGGGTGTCCCCCTCTCCGGTCACCAGCATCACGGTAATGTTGTCCGCGCCGCCGCGCTGAAGCGCCGCGTTGATCAGCGCGCCCACCTGCTCGTTGCGCGGGTTGGGCGAATTCAGCGCCAGCTCCAGATCGCTGTCCGGCACGTAGCGCGTCAGCCCGTCCGTGCACAGAAGCCACACGTCGCCCTTCTGTACGTCAAAGCGCGCAATGTCCGCCTCCACGCGCGGCCACGGGCCGATGGAGCGCGTAATCATATTGCGCTGCGGATGGTTGAGCGCCATCTCCGGCGTGATCACGCCGCTTCGAACCAGCTCCTCCACATAGGAATGGTCGTTGGACAGCCGCTCGATTTTTCCGTTTCGCAGCCGATAGGCGCGGCTGTCGCCCACGTGACCCAGCAGCACGTCGCTCTCGCCGAACCACAATCCGGTCATCGTCGTGCCCATGCCGCGCTTGGCGCTGTCGCGCTCGGATTCCAGATATACGTCCCGGTTGGCCTTGTTGAACGCGTAGCGCAGCCTTTCGGGCGACGGTGCCTTTTCCTGCTGCAGAATCTCGGAAAAAATGCGCACTGCCATGCGGCTGGCGATTTCCCCGGCGCGGTGTCCGCCCATGCCGTCGGCGACGGCCATGAATTTCTGGCCGTCCACGGGCATGTAGTAGGAATCCTCGTTCAGCGTTCGCACACATCCGATGTTGGTCGCGCAGTATACCTTCATAGTCACCCTCCGTATGATTCCTGTGAAAGACGGGAACGGCGCAGCTGCCCGCACGCTCCCTGAATGTCGTCGCCCATTTCGCGGCGGCGCGTGACCGAAATATGCCGGTCTTCCAGCCGCTTCTGGAACGCCGAAATCATTTCCTCCGTCGGCCCCAGCAGGTTCCGCTCCTTCACGTCGTTAAGCGGAATCAGATTCACGTGGCATTGCATGCCGCGCAGTCTTGCCGCCAGCTCGTCCGCGCAGGCAAGGTCGGCGTTCACGCCGCGCACCAACGCGTATTCGAAGATCACGCGCCGCCCGGTCTTTTGAATATACAGCCGGCAGGCGGCCAGAAGCTCGTCCATCGAATAGGCGTTGGCCACCGGCATCAGCTTTTTGCGCACCTCGTCGTTGGGCGCGTGCAGCGAAACCGACAGCGTGACCGGCAGTCCCTCGTCCGCGAAGCGCTTCATGTTCGGCACCAGCCCGCAGGTGGAGAGGGATACGTTCCGGAGCGAAAGCCCCAGCCCGCGCGGGTCGTTCAGCAGCCGCAGGAACTTGACCACGTTGTCGTAGTTGTCCATCGGTTCGCCGCTGCCCATCAGAACGATGTTATGTACGCGCGCGCCCTCCGGCTCGATGCGCCGATTCACGGCGATCACCTGCCCGAGCATTTCGCCCGGCGTAAGCGAACGCACGCAGCCTTCCAGCGTGGACGCGCAGAACGCGCAGCCCATCCGGCAGCCCACCTGCGTGGACAGGCAGAGCGTGTCGCCGTAATGATAGCGCATGCGCACGCCCTCGATCAGGTTGCCGTCCGGCAGCTCGTACAGATACTTCTCGGTGCCGTCCAGCTTGGAGGTGATGCTTTCGTGAATGGTCACGGGATTGGCCAGGCAGGTTTCCCGAAGCTTCTCGCGCAGCGCCTTTGAGAGATTCGTCATCTCGTCAAAGTTCGCGCCGCGCTTCAGCCACTCGAAAACCTGCTTCGCCCGAAATTTTCCCTCGCCCATCGCCGTGATCAGGCTTTCCAGCTCCTCATAGCGCAGGCTCAGCAGTTCGTTTTTCTCACTCATCACAGACTCACGCGCCTCATGCGCGCAATGAAAAATCCTTCCACGCCGTCCCGGCAGGGCAGAAGCGCCAGCATGCCGTTCCGGAAGCGCGGCTTCAGCTTCTCCGGAACCCACGCGTCGCCCTCGTCCGGCTTGAACTCCGGATGGTTCAGCAGGAATTCCTCCACCTGCTTCTCGTTCTCCTCTGGCAGGATTGAGCAGGTGGAATACACCAGCAGGCCGCCCACCTTCACATAGGACGAGCAGGCGTCCAGAATCTTCTTCTGCTCCGCCTTCAGCGACTCGATACTTTCATCGGTCACGCGATACTTCAGATCCGGCTTGTCCGTCATCACGCCCAGACCCGAGCAGGGCGCGTCGACGAGCACCGCGTCCATCTGGCATTCCAGATCCTCGCGGCGCACGGATGCGTCGCGCTCGGCGGGGCGCAGATTGTCCAGACGCAGCCGCTTGCCCGCGGCCTTGATCAGCTGCACGCGATGCTCATGCAGATCCCACGCGTGCACGCGGCCGGTGCCGCGCATCATCTCGCACATCAGCGCCGCCTTGCCGCCGGGCGCCGCGCAGGCGTCCAGCACCGTCATGCCCGGGCGCGGCTCCACGGCGCGCGCCGCCAGCATCGAGCTTTCGCCCTGCACGGAAAATTCGCCGGAATAATAATCCGGGTCATTCGCCAGATTGCCCGCCTGCTCCACCAGATACGCGCCGGGCACGATGCCCTTGCGCCAGTGCCAGCCGCGGCGGGTCATAAACGCTTCAAACGCCGCGTCGTCCATGCGCATCATGTTCGCGCGCACCGTTTCCAGCCGCTCGGCGGGACGGAAGGACACGATCTCCGCCGCGGTTTCAAAGCCGTAGGCGTCGATCAGCCGCTGAACGATCTTCTCCGGCACCGAATATTTGACGGACAGATACGCGATCGGTTCCGTCTCGGTATCCGGATAATGGATTTCGTCGGCCTCGATGGCGCGCAGAAGCGAACGGAGCACGCCGTTCACAAAGCCCGCCGCCTCCTCGCGGCCAAACGCGCGCGTCTGCTTCACGGCCTCGTCCACGGCGGCATGCGCCGGGATGCGATCCATAAACAGAATCTGCGCGCAGGCGATGTGCAGAATGTCCTCCACCACCGGCTCGGGCTTCGTTTTCATGAAGTCCTTCAGCACATATTGAATGTTCAGCCGGTTTTCAACCGCCGCGTAGAAGATGGAGGTAGCCAGTCTTCTGTCCTCGCCGGACAGCTTCGCCTCGCGCAGACGCTTGTCCAGCGCCAGCGCGGCATACGCGTCCACGCGGTTCACGTCGGCCAGCGCGTTCAGCGCCACGCAGCGCGCATCCAGCACGGACACGGGACGCTTTTGGGTTTCCTGCTCGACCGGGCGTTCAGAAGCCGCGTCGTTTGCTTCCGCCGGTCTTTCCACGAAAGGGCGCTTCACGTCGCTCTGTGGACGGAAGGGCTTGTCGCCGTTGATGCGCTCGCCATACGGACGGCGCTCGCCAAAGGATTTCTTCTCGCCGTAAGGCTTGTGGTCGCCAAACGACTTCTTCTCGCCGTAAGGCTTGCGGTCGCCGAACGACTTCTTCTCGCCGTAGGGCTTATCGCCAAAGGACTTCTTCTCGCCGTAGGGCTTGTCGCCGAACGATTTCTTCTCACCGTAAGGCTTGCGGTCGCCGAACGACTTCTTCTCGCCGTAAGGCTTGCGGTCGCCGAAGCTCTTCTTCTCGCCATAGGGCTTCCGGTCGCCGCGTTTCTTTTCGTCAAAGCGCTTTCCGCTGTTCTTCTTATCCATTATTCCTCACCAAACCTCGTTCCAATTTCGATTTTCCTGCCGGAGAGATAGGTTTTTGCGTTCATTCGCTTCGCGTTGGGCGCCTGCATCTCGACGATTTCCAGCACCGTGCCGTTTCCGCAGGCCACAAACAGGCCTTCCTTCGCACTCGCGCGGAACACTGTGCCGGGCTTCTGGTCGGTCTCCGCGCCGGCCGGCTTCGCCAGCCAGATTTTGAGCACGCCGCCGTCCACGGCCGTATACGCGCCGGGCCACGGATTCACGCCGCGCACAAGATTCGCGATCGTCCGCGCGTCCTGCGTCCAGTCGATCCTGCCAAGCTCCTTCGTCAGAAGCGGCTCATAGGTCATTTCGGCCTCGTTCTGCTTCACGGGCGCGATTTCACCCGCGGCGTACCGGCGAATGGTCTCCGCCAGCAGCTCCGCGCCAACCTGCGCCAGCCGCTCGGTCAGCTCGCCCGCCGTTTCGTTCTCGCCGATTTCGACTTCCTTTTTTAAAAGCATATCGCCCGTGTCGAGCCCCGCGTCGGTCAGCATCGTGGTAACACCGGTCACCTTTTCGCCCTGAATCAGGCACCAGTTGATCGGCGCCGCGCCGCGATGGCGGGGAAGCAGTGACGCGTGCACGTTGACCGTGCCCATGCGCGGCACTTCCAGCAGCTTTTTGCTGAGAATCTGTCCAAACGCCGCCGTGACCACGAGGTCAGGCTTCAACGCGCGCATCGCGTCCAGACCCTCCTGCTTACGCACGCGCTCGAACTGGAATACGTTCAGACCGTTTTCCAGCGCCTCGCGCTTGACCGGCGGCATTTCCAGCTTGTGACCGCGCCCGACGGGGCGATCCGGCTGCGTGAACACGCCGACGATTTCCACTTCATCCATGCCCTCAAGCGCCCGCAGAGACGGCACGGCGAAGTCGGGCGTGCCCATAAATACCACGCGCATGCTTACACGTCCTCCCTGTCGGTCACGTCCTCGATCATCTTGTCGGTATACAGGATGCCGTCCAGATGGTCGATCTCGTGGCACAGCGCCATCGCCAGAAAGCCGGTGCCCACGACCTCAATCATCTGCCCCTTTCTGTTCAGCGCGTGCACGACCACGCGCTCCGGGCGCTCCACTGTGCCGCGGCGGCCGGGGATGCTCAGACAACCCTCGGCGTTGACCATGCTGCCCTCGGTCTCGACGATCTCCGGGTTGATCAGCTGCAGAAGCTCGCGCCCGCGCTTTTCACCCACGTCGATCACGACCATCCGGCGCAGAACACCCACCTGCGGCGCGGCCAGACCCGCGCCGTCGTTGGCGTACATGGTCTCGGCCATGTCGTCCAGCAGCTGCTTGGTACGTTTGTCGATTTCCTGCACCGGGCGGCTGATCTTGCGGAGCGTTTCGTCGCCCTCTTTCAGAATCCTGCGAATTGCCATATTCTCTCCTCCAACGGTGGTTAAGGTAACGCCGCGCAAACGAGGTGGGCGCGGCGGCGCCTTAAATCATATTTGCCGGATTGACTTCCATTTCAATCCGCGCGCCCGGCGCGCCGGTCTCCGCCAGCTTCTCCATCTCGGCGGTGATGCGCTCTACCTCGCCGCGCGCGTACATCTTTACGTATACCTGCCAGCGCGTTTCCCCGCGCAGCTTTTTAATCGGCGCTTCGGCGGCATGAATCAGAAGCACGCCGTCCATAAGCCCCTCGTTCGTGAGCGCTTCCGTCAGCTTCTGCTCCAGCGCCATCGCCGTGAGCGCCGGAATGCGCTCATCCTTCGACAGCACCAGCAGCCGCGCCAGCACCGTGTACGGCGGATACAGCGCGCGCTTGCGATAGCCCGCCTCGGTGTGATAAAACGTGCGATAGTCCTGCTTCACCGCGCAGCGGATGGCGTAATGATCCGGCGTGTAGGTCTGAATGACCACCCGCCCCGGACTGTCCGCGCGCCCGGCGCGCCCCGCCACCTGCGTGATCAGCTGAAACGTCCGCTCGGCGCTTCGATAATCCGGCAGGTTCAGCGTCGTATCCGCCGCGACCACGCCCACCAGCGTCACGTTCGGGAAATCCAGCCCCTTGGCGATCATCTGCGTGCCCACCATTACGCGGGTTTCGCCCTTGCGGAAGGCCTCGAGAAGCTTCAGATGCCCGTCCTTCCCCTGCGTGGTGTCCACGTCCATCCGCGCCACGGGAACGCCGGGGAGCAGCTTGCGAACCTCTTCCTCCACCCGCTGCGTGCCCGCGCCGAAATACTTGATGAACGAGCTGCCGCATTCCGGGCAGGTTGTGGGCGGCTCCTTGCTCTGCCCGCAATAGTGGCAGTGCATGCGCCCGTCGGACTGATGATACGTCATCGCCACGTCGCAGAACGCGCATTTCTCCACGTGTCCGCATGCCCGGCAGGATACAAAGGTGGAATGGCCGCGCCGGTTGATGAACAGCATCGTCTGCTTGCCGCTCTCCGTGCAGGCGCGAAGCTCCTTTACCAGCTCCGCCGAGAAAATGCCATGGTTGCCCATTTCCAGCTCGCGCCGCATGTCCACCACGTGGCATTCGGGCATTTTCCGGCCGAGCACGCGCTCCGTCAGCTCCAGAAGCGTCAGCCGGTTCTGCGGCTTCACGCCCGGCATCACGCGCATATAGCTCGCAATGGACGGCGTGGCGCTGCCCAGAACGAGCACGCCTCCGTTCGTTTCGCACCGGCGCCACGCGATTTCGCGCGCGTCGTAGCGCGGGCGCTTCTCGCTCTGATACGCGCCCTCATGCTCCTCGTCCACGATCACCGCGCCCAGCTTCTCCACCGGCGCGAACACCGCCGAGCGCGCGCCGATTACCACGCGCGCCTCGCCGCGACGGATGCGCTCCCACTCGTCAAAGCGCTCCCCGGCCGACAGGCGGGAATGAATCACCGCCGCGTCCGCGCCGAAGCGGGCATGGAACCAGCCGACCATCTGCGGCGTGAGCGCGATTTCAGGAACCAGCACAATCGCGCCCTTCCCGTCCGCCAGCACCGAGCGAATCAGACGGATATACACCTCCGTCTTCCCGCTGCCGGTCACGCCGTGCAGCAGAAAGCGCCCGCCGCCGGAGCGCAGCGCCGAAATCATCTCGTCCGCCGCGCGCTGCTGACCCGGCATCAGCGCCGGATCCTCGCGGGAGCGCCCGCCGTCGTCCATGCGCGGCGCACGGCGCTCGCGCGTTTCGCTCAGCGCAAGCACGCCCTTTTTCGCCATTGCCTGAATGGCCGCCGCCGCGCCGGGCACCATCTGCGCAAGATACGCCGTGGGCTTCGCACCGCCCGTCAAATGCGACAGAAGCTCCAGCTGCTTCGGCGCGCGGGCGCACGCCTTCGCCGCCTCGTCCACCGGCATCGAAAGCGCCGCCACGCGCACGCTTTTCTCCTTCACGCGCGCGCCGCGCATTTCCGAGGGAATCAGCAGCCGCAGCGCGTCAACGAACAGGCAGTTGTAGCGCTTCTTCATCCATTCGGCCAGCTCGATCAGCTCGGGCAGAATCACGCCCGCGGCCGCCACGCCCTTCAGCGGGCGAACGCGGCTTTCGTCCATGCCCGGCTCGTCCTTCACAGAAACGACGAAGCCTTCCAGCGTCCTTGGGCCGAACGGCGCGGACACCATGTCGCCGACGGAAACCGGCAGATCATCCGGAATGCGATAGGTAAACCGCCTGTCCACCGCGTCGGCGGCCAGATCGACTACGACCTCCGCGAACGGCATACGAGCACCCTTTGCACGTTGTCAAGGATTACCCCGGCCACGGCGCGCTTGGACATGACGGGGTATTCCGTCTCCTCGTTCTCGGAAAGAATGCTGACGATATTGGTATCGCCCGCGAAGCCCGCGCCGGGACGCGTCACGTCGTTCACCACGATCAGGTCGGCGTTCTTGCGCGTCCGCTTGCCGCGCGCGTTTTCCAGCGCGTTTTCGGTCTCAGCGGCGAACGCCACCAGAATCTGCCCCGGCCGCTTGTTTTCGCCCAGCGTCTTCGCGATGTCCGGCGTAGGCACAAGGCGCACGGCCATGTCCGCGCCGGTCTTTTTGATCTTCTGCGAAGAAACGCTCTCCGGCGTGAAGTCGGCGGGCGCGGCGGCCTGAATCACGACGTCGGCCGTCTTTGCGTTCTCCGTCACCGCCTTGAACATATCCTGCGTGGACACGACGGGCACAAGCTGCACGCCAGCGGGCACGGGAAGCGCCACGGGACCGGAGACCAGCACGACCTTCGCCCCGCGCCGCTCGGCCGCCTCGGCGATGGCATAGCCCATCCGGCCGGTCGAACGGTTCGAAAGGAATCGAACGGGATCGATCATCTCGCGCGTTGGCCCGGCGGTGACCAGCACCGTCAGCCCCTCGAAATCACGCTTCGGATTCAGCACGTCCTCGGCGCACGCGGCGATTTCAGCAGGCTCAGCCATCCGCCCCACGTCCGCGTCTCCGCAGGCAAGGCTGCCGGTTTCAGGCCCTGAAAAGAAGAAGCCGCGCCGTCTCAGCGTTTCCACATTTGCCTGATTTGCGGCGCTGCGCCACATCACGCAGTTCATCGCCGGAGCGATCAGCACCGGGCACGGCATGGCCATGACGGTGGTCGTCAGAAGGTCGTCGCAGACGCCCGCGGAAATCTTCGCCATCACGTTCGCCGTCGCGGGCGCGATTACCATCAGCTCCGCCCACTTCGCCAGCGCGATATGCCCGATTTCCCACGCGCGTTCAAAGGAATCGGTGTTCACCTGATTCCCGGAAAGCGTTTCAAACGTAAGGGGCGCCACGAATTTGGCGGCGTTTTCCGTCATCACCACGCGCACCTCCGCGCCGGCCTTTTTGAAAAGCCGCGTCAGCTCGCACGCCTTATAGGCGGCGATGCCGCCGGTCACGCCCAGCACGATGCGTTTTCCTTCCAGCATTCCCGTATTCCTCCATGCGACCATTTAAACCGTAAAAGCCGAAGCGAACCCGCGGACAAACGTGGATCGCTCCGGCGCCCGAACCCGCAGGTTCGTGTGAGCCCATCCCCCTTCAGGGGACGTTCGCGCCTTATTCCTCCTCGAGGGATTCGGGGCGCGTGTAGGTGATCAGCCCGCGGTTGATCTCCTCAATGGCAATCGACAGCGGCTTGCTTTCCTTGGTATCGTACAGCGGCTGGTCGCCCTGAATCAGCTGACGGGCGCGCTTGGCGGCCTCGACGGCGAGCGTATAGCGGCAGTCGACATGGGTAAGCAGTTCATTGATGGGCGGTTCGATCATCATAACGGGGTTCCTCCTTTTGGTCACTCGACGTTCTGCAGCTGTTCGCGCAGCTTTTCTATGGCGCTCTTGCAGGCGATAACCGCCTGCGTGATGGGGATGTCCTGCGATTTGGACGAGATGGTGTTCACCTCGCGGTTCATTTCCTGAACGATGAAGTCCAGACTGCGGCCGATCGGCTCCGAAAGCGCGCACTTTTCGCGCGCCTGCCGGATGTGGCTGGAAAGGCGCACCGTTTCCTCCGCGACGGCGGCGCGGTCGGCCATCAGCGCAACCTCCTGCGCCAGTCTCGCCTCGTCAATCGGCGTAGCCAGAAGCTCATTCACACGCGCGCGGAGCTTTTCGCGATACTCGTCCACCGTTTCCGGATAGCGCTTCTCGATCAGCGCGTTCTTTTCCTCGATCTCTTCCAGCTTTTCGAGCATGTCGCGCTTCATGGCCTCGCCCTCGCGGGCGCGCATGGCGTTCAGGCTGTCGAGCGCCTGCGCCAGTGTTTCGTTCAGAAGCGCGCGGAGCGCATCCTCGTCCTCGCCCGCCTCGTCGATCACCAGCGCGTCGGGCAGCTTGGCGAAAAGTGACAGGCTGCGGTCGTCCTTCACGCCCGTGAGCTTCTCCACCTGATTCAGCGCTTCCTCATAGGCCTTCACCAAGCCCTCGTCCACGCGCACCATGCGCGAGTCGTCGCGCCGGTTCACATAGGTCACGAACACGTCCACGTGCCCACGCGACAGCGACGCGGCAATCTGCTTGCGCGCCGCGTCCTCTAAAAAGAGGAACGACCGCGGCATGCGGAAATTCAGATCCAGAAAGCGATGATTCACGCTTTTCAGCTCGATCGTCAGACTGCGGCCATCCTTCATGCAGGTCGCGCGTCCGTATCCGGTCATGGAATACATGGCGTATGCTCCTTTGCCCCCAGCATTTATCCGAGCAATTATATCACGCTCGAACCGTTCTTGGGTTATCTTTGGATAAATTCTCATGCGCGGTTTGCAAGCATTTGCAGAAATTCCGCTTCATTTATCACTCGAACGCCCAGCTGCTGCGCCTTCGTCAGCTTGCCGCCGGCGTTTTCGCCCGCGACGACAAGGCTCGTCTTGCCGGAAACGGACGAAGCCGCCTTGCCGCCCGCGTCGCGCACGCGCTCCTCGGCCTCCGCGCGCGACAGCGTTTTCAGCGTGCCGGTGATGACGACCGTCATGCCCGTAAACGCGCCGCCCGCCTCGCGCTTCTCCCACACGGGCGAAACGCCCCGCGCGAGCAGCCGCTCGGTTTCCGCGCGCGTGACGGGATCGGCGAAGAAGTCCACAATCGACTGCGCCACGATGTCGCCCACGTCGTCCATCTGCGTGAGCGTCTGCGCGTCCGCTTCCATCAGAGGCTGCATGCCGCCGAAACGCTCCGCCAGATCGCGCGCCGTCTTGCGGCCGACGTTTGGAATGCCAAGCGCGAAAATGAACGAATCCAGCTTCACCGACTTGCTCTTTTCGATTTCGTCCAAGAGCTTCTTCGCCTTTTTATCTCCGAAGCGCTCGAGCGCGGTCAGCTGCTCGTGACTCAGCTCGTACAGATCGCTCGGCTCGTGAATGCCCAGCGCCTGACACAGCTGGCGCGCCGTCTTTTCGGAGAACGCGTCGATGTCCATCGCTTCGCGCCCGGCGAAGTGCGCCATGCGCATCACGATCTGCGCGATGCAGCCCTCGCGGTTGGGACAGTACAGATGCGCGCCCTTTTCCACCAGCGCCGCGCCGCACACCGGGCACACCGTCGGCTTCTCAATGTCGCGCTCGCCCGGCTCGTACTCGTCCACGCGCCCCATGATCTCCGGAATCACCTCGTTCGACCGGCGCAGCCACACCCGCGCGCCGACGCGCACGCGCTTTCTTAAAATGTCTCCATAGTTGTTCAGCGTGGCGCGCTTCACCGTCGCGCCGGCGATTTCCACCGGGCTAACGTGCGCCAGCGGCGTGAGCTTGCCCGTGCGGCCGACCTCCCACGTCACGTCCTCCAAAAGCGACGTGACCTCTTCGGCTTCGAATTTATACGCGATTGCCCAGCGCGGGAACTTCTCCGTAACGCCCAGCGTCTCGCGCGTTGCGAAGTCAACGATCTTCACCACCGCGCCGTCGATCATATAGTCCAGCTCGCCGCGCGTTTTTTCGATCTCGGTAATGGCCGCCAGCACGCCCGCCTCGTCCGAGGCGCGCAGCTCGCAGTCGCTCACCGGGAACTGGTTCTCGCGCAGAAAGTCCATCATTTCGTCCTGCGTGCGGAACGAACGCCCCTCGATATAGTTCACGTCATAGAAATACGCGTCCAGATGCCGCAAACGCGTCACCTCGGGATCAAGCTGGCGCAGCGCGCCCGCCGCGGCGTTGCGCGCGTTCTTGAGCGGCTCGGCGGCGGTGCGGTTGTATTTTTCCAGCGTCGAAAGCTTCATATAGCATTCACCGTGCACCTCCATCAGCCCCTGATAGGGCACGGACAGCGGAATGGAGCGAATCGTCAGCGCCTGCGGCAGGATGGATTCGCCGGTCACGCCGTTTCCGCGCGTGGCGGCCTCCACCAGCTTTCCTTCCTTATAGGTAAGGCACAGCGTGAGCCCGTCGAACTTGTGCTCCACCACATAGGAAAGCGGCGGCAGGTTCGCGCCGCCCTCATTGGCCTGCGCGCGCAGCTTCTCCGCGCGGTTCACCCAGTCGGAAATCGCGCCGGTCGACTGCGCCTTGTCCATGCTCAGAAGGCGCACGATGTGCGTGTGCGGCGCAAACTCCTTCAGCGTCTCGCCGCCTACGCGCCGCGTGGGCGAATCCGGCAGAACCTCGCCGGTTTCCTTTTCCAGACGAACCAGCTCGTCGTACAGGCGGTCGTACTCCACGTCCGTCACCGTCGGGTTGTCCAGCACGTAGTATTCGTAGCCAAGGCGGTTCAGGACGTCCACCAGTTCACGCATGCGATTCATCGTCGTTCTCCTTACCCGATTTTGATCATGGGCGCGTCGCCCGTGAAGGTCTTCACGCCCTTGCCCTCGCCGAAATCCACCGTCACGCGCGCGCCGCCGGCCGTCTGCGCCACCTGCTTCACCACGCCGTTGCCGAACGCCTTATGGAACACGCGGTCGCCCGCAGCGTAGCGGATTTCCGGACGCTTCGGAAGCTCGCGCGCCGGCTGCGCGCCGAAGCCCTTCTGAACGCCCGGAATGCTGCCGATCGACGGCCGTCCGGCAATGCCCGGGCGCACCTCCGGCCGCGCCGCCTGTCCCCCCGCGTTCGCCCGCTGTCCGAAGGGGCGCGGAAGCACGCGCGTTTCGCTCTTTTGGCGGTTTTCCTCCAGCACGCGCGCCGGAATCTCCGTCACAAAGCGTGAAACCTCGTTGGACTGCCGCGCGTTGTACAGCATGCGGTTGCGCGCGTGGCTCAGGAACAGCTTTTTCTTCGCGCGCGTTACGCCCACGTACATCAGGCGGCGCTCCTCCTCCATCTGCTCCTCGTTGAACATCGCGCGGGAGATGGGAAAGATGCCCTCCTCAAGGCCCGTCAGGAACACCACCGGAAATTCCAGACCCTTGGCAGAGTGCAGCGTCATCAGCGTGACAAGGCTGGCCTTCTCCTCCATGCGGTCGGTATCCGTAACCAGCGCCACGTTTTCGAGGAAGCCCACCATGCCTCCTTCGGGGTTCATGCGGTCGTACTCGATCACGGCGGACACCAGTTCGTGAATGTTTTCGCGCCGGGATTCGTTTTCCGGCTCCTTGTCGTTTTCGTATTGCTTCTCAAGCCCGGTCTGCTCGATCAGGCCGGTGATGAACTCGCTGGCGGGCTTGTCCAGCATGTCGCCGGTCAGCGTGATCAACAGCTCCGTAAAGCCGCGCACGGCGGTGAGCGCACGGCTGGAAAGCCCCGCGTTTTCGGCTTCCATCAGCGCGTTCAGAAGCGAAAGCCCGTGCTGCGCCGCGTAGGCGGCAATCGTTTCCACCGTGGAATCGCCGATGCCGCGCCGCGGCTCGTTGATGATGCGCCTGAGCGAAATATCGTCGTCCGGGTTCACCAGCACGCGCAGGTAGGCGATCACGTCCTTGACCTCCTTGCGGTCATAGAACTTCAAGCCGCCGTACACGCCATAGCGGATGCCGCGCCGCACCAGCGCTTCTTCCAGCACGCGGCTCTGCGCGTTCGTGCGGTACAATACTGCCATGTCGCCCAGCTCGTACCCGCCGCGCGTGAGGCTCTGAATGACGTCGCACACCCACGCCGCCTCGTCCCGCTCGTCCAGCGCGTGATACAGCTTAATCCTGTCGCCCGCGTCCGCGTCCGTCCACAGCGCCTTCTCCTTGCGGCCGGTGTTGTGCGCGATGACCTGATTGGCAGCGTCCAGAATGTTGCCGGTGGAACGGTAGTTCTGCTCCAGCTTGATCACCGGACAGCCGCCGTAATCCTTTTCGAACTCCAGAATGTTTCGAAGATCCGCGCCGCGCCAGCCGTAAATCGACTGGTCGTCGTCGCCCACGACGCACACGTTCTTTTTGTCGCCCGCCAGCGTGCGGACGAGCATGTACTGCGCCATGTTCGTGTCCTGATACTCGTCCACCATGATATAGGAGAACTTCCGGCGGTACACCTCCAGCACCGGCGGATGCTCGGTCAGAAGCTCCAGCGTCTTCAGAATCAGATCGTCGAAGTCCAGCGCGTTGTTTTCCTTCAGCTCCTTTTCATACTCGCAGTACGCGCGGTAATACGGCTTCGAGCGGAAGTCCGGGTTGTCCTTCAGCCATTCCTCCGGCGACAGCATATGGTTCTTCGCGTCCGAAATCACGCTCTTCACGGCACGCGGCGGATAGCTCTTGTCGCTGATGTCCAGCTTTTTCAGAATCCGCTTGATCAGCGTCATCTGGTCGTCGTCGTCGTAGATGGAAAACTCGCGCTTGTAGCCCAGCTTTTCAATATCGCGTCTCAGGATGCGCGCGCTCAGCGCGTGAAACGTCATCACCCACATATCGTCCGCCGCTTCCCCGGCCAGACGGTTGATGCGTTCGCGCATTTCGCGCGCCGCCTTGTTAGTGAACGTGATCGCCAGAATCGCCCACGGCGGCACGCCCTTTTCCAGAAGGTACGCCGCCCGGTAGGTAAGCACGCGGGTCTTGCCGGAGCCGGCGCCCGCCAAAATCAAAAGCGGCCCCTCGGTGGTGAGTACGGCCTGTTTCTGCTCCGGATTCAGCTTGGTTAAATCAATCATTCGTATCCCCCGTGGCGTTCAGCCGGTCGAGAATCATTCGGTATCCGTCCGCGCCATAGGTCAGCGCGCGGTTCACCCGGCCGATCGTCGCCGACGAAGCGCCGGTCTTCTGTGTAATTTCGGCATAGGTAGCCTTTTCGCTCAAAAGCTCCGCCACCTGAATGCGCTGGGAAAGATCCTCGATTTCCCGAATGGTAAACAGGTCTTCCAGCAGACGATAGCACTCCTCCCGCGTTTCCAGCTTCAGAAGCGCGTCCACCAGCCGATCGGTGCGTTCGTTCATGATTCGCGATTCATACATGCAGGCAATTCCTCCCGCGCAGGCGCAGATTTCACTATGATACCAGTATACCATTGTTTTCCCGATTGTTCAAGCCATTTTCGCCGCCGAAGCCGGATTTGCTTTTTGCGGCGGAACATGGTAGAATACAGCGCGGAAGCAAACAGAAAGGCGGTTGCCCTTATGAAATCGGTATGGTCAGCCTGGGAGCCCCTGAAGAGCGTTATCTCGGCGGAAGACGCGAAGATTCACGTCTGGAACCGCAGCTATCAGTTTCACAAAAGCCTGTTTCCCACCTCGGTAACCGCGGCGGGGCAGGCGCTGCTCAGCCGTCCCATTGAATTGGTCGGCCGCTACGCGGGCACGACGGAGCGCGCGCTGAGCGACGCAAGCTATTATGCGCTGGAAAACAGCGACGAGCGGTGCGTGTTTCAGCTCGCCTCGCGCATGAACAACACGGTGATCGACGGCCGGATTACCTGCGATTTCGACGGCTTTATCGACATATGCTTTTCGGTGATTCCCTTCTGGTCGTTCTCGCCGGATCAGCAGCAGATTCCGCGGCTGGACAGGCTGTATATCGATATTCCCGTGAAAAAGGAATTCGCCCGGCTGTATCACTACTGGCCGAACGACAAAACCAGCATTATCCCTGCTGCCAACGTGGTCAACGCGGGCGCGCTGCCCGAAAACGGCGCGGCGTTCCCCTTCAAGCCCTACCTGTGGCTGGGCGACGAGTTCCGCGGCCTTGGCGTGAGCATGGAGACCGACGAGTTCATCGAATGCGACGGAAACCAGTGCGAGTTCCTTCCCGGCGAGGATGAGGTCGTCCTGCGCGTTCATCTGCTCGACCACATGCCCGCGGCGTGGCAGGGACGCGCGGATCAGTGGTGCAGGGCGCTGAACCCCATCAACTACCGCATCGGCCTGATGGCCACGCCGGTCAAGCCCGTCACGGCGGAGCTTCGGCGTGACTGGCGCACGTTCCACGTGTTCTCCAATTTCTACATCGACCGGGAGACCGGCACGCGCGCCGCCTATCTGCACGAAATTCCCGGCGCGCTTAAGCGGCTGGAGCAGTCCGGCGTGAAATGGATCATCTTCCACGAAACCAGCAGCCGCGCACAGAACTACGGCCTGATTGAGGAGCCGGAGCGCTTCCGCACGCTCATCGAGGCCTGCCACGCGCACGGCATGAAGACCATGCTGTACTTTGGCTACGAATTTTCGACGCTCGCGCCGACGTGGTACGAGAAGGCCGACGACTACCTGATTCAGACCGTCGACGGCCACTACACCGGCGGCTGGCAGCGCATGCCCCCGCAGAGGGCGTTCATGGTATGCTACCGCGGCGGCTACAGCGCGGACATGATCGAGCGCGTCCGGTACGTGATGGACGAATACGGCGTGGACGGCATCTATACCGACGGAACCTTCGTTCCGTGGGAATGCGCCAACGCGCGCCACGGCTGCGGCTACACCGGCCGCGACGGTAAGCGCCACACTACCTTCCCCCTCTTCGCCGTGCGCGAGCATGTGCGAAAGCTCTATGAAGCCGTGCACGAGCGCGGCGGCCTGATCGACACGCACCAGAGCTCCTGCTGCATCGCGCCGACGCTGGCCTACTGCGACAGCTATTACGACGGCGAGAACATCCAGAACGCGCTCATCAAAGCCGTCACTGAGAACCGAGGACTCACGTCCTTCCTGAGCCTGCCCGCCTTCCGCACCGAGTACATGGGCAAGAATCTGGGACTAATCGACCAGTTCATCGCCTATTCCAACCCGGACATCGGCTGGACGATCGAAAAGCTGTGCGCGCTGACGCTCATTCACGACGTGGTGCCCCGCCCGCGCATGAGCGGCGGCTCGACGCTCGAAAGCGTGACGGTCGATCTGGACTATATCGCATCCCTGTGGCGCGCGCTCGACGAGTTCCACGCGGAAACCGCCGTCTGGCATCCCTACTGGGAGCCGAACGCCATCGCCGCGTGCGAAACGGAGGACGCGTACCTGAGCCTGTATGAAAACGACCGGGTGCTGGGCGTGCTGTCCAACCTGACCATGCAGCCCAAGACCGTGTCCATCCGCACCGACCGCCCCCGCGCGCGGAACGTGCTGACCGGCGAAACCTTCGAATCGCACGACGGCCATATCACCCTCACTGTCGAAGCCTGTAAGGCCTGTCTGCTGGAACTGTAACCCCTCACGCGGAAAGCGCGTCCTACCGAAACGGACGCGCTTTCTATCTGTATTCAGAAATTTCTTTTCGTTGCTGGCACATTGCCGGTTTCAAACGGTTCTCCCGTCTCGTTCCACGCGGTCAGAAAACCGCCCGCTTCGCGCAGAAAGCGCGCCCCGCGGATGTGGACGCGTTTTCTGTCTATTATTTGTTCAGAAGTTCCTTCAGTCTTTCATGAATCCGCCCGTTCGTCGCCAGCACGTTGCCGGTTTCGAGCGGGTTTTCCGCATCGTTCCACGCGGTCAGAAGGCCGCCCGCTTCGCGCAGGATGACCGCGCCCGCGGCGATATCGTACAGGTGCAGTCCCAGCTCGAAGAAGCCCTCGCAGCGGCCGTCGGCCACGGAGCACAGGTCGTAAGCCGCGGAACCGGAGCGGCGCAGGTCGCTGAAGCTTTGGCAGATTTCAGGCAAAAGCCGAATCACGCGCGCGTTATTCTCTTTGGAGCGATGGCAGAACGACATGTGCAGGTAGGCGTTTCGCGTGACGGCTTCCTCCGAGACGTGAATGGGGCTGCCGTTCAGCGTCGCGCCCTCGCCCTTCACGCCCAGAAACAGCTCGTTCGTCGGCGGGCAGAACACGCAGCCCGCGACCAGCTCGCCGTTCTGTTCATAGGCGATGGAAATCGTGTACAGCTTTTCGCCCTTGTAGAAGTTGGAGGTGCCGTCGATCGGGTCTACGATCCAGCGGCTCGCCGCCTGTTCGCTGCCGCCCTCCTCCTCGCCGTAAAAGCCGTCCTCCGGACAGGCCGCGAGCAGGATGCCGCGAATCAGCTCCTCGCTCTTCACGTCAAACTCCGTCACAAAATCATTTTCCGCCTTATGGCGCGCCGGCGTGTGCGGATGCGCCAGCAGCATTTCTCCCGCGGCGCGCGCCGCCTTTTCAGCCAGCGCCGCCCGTTCGCGCAGTGTCATCGTATCCCGTCCCTTCCTTACGCCATCGTTTCCAGCATCTTCAGGCTGACCTCGCAGTCGGTCGGCTGGCCGTCGCGGTACTGTTCGAACGCCTCAATCATATACCGCCCCATGCGCCGCACCTCAAGGCCGAGCGCGCCGGCGATATGCGGCGTGATAAAGCAGTTGGTCAGCTTCGCAAGCGGATTTTCATCCGTGTGCCTCTCGTCGGTCAGCACGTCCAAAAGCGCCGTGCGCGTTTCGTCCCGCGTGAGCATGTCATAGAGATCCTTTTCGTCCAGCTGCGCGCCGCGGCCGGTATTGATGAAGGTGGAATACGGCTTCATCGAAAGCAGATGCGCGCGCCTGATGATGCCCACCGTCGTCGGCAGGTTGGCCAGATGGTTGGAAACCACGTCGCAGCTTTCGAAGATTTCCTCCATTGTGGTCTTGCGGACGTGCAGCGCCTCGGCGCGCGCGTCGGGCAGGAACGGGTCGAACACGAGCACCTCCGCGTCGGCCTGCTTCAGCTGCTCGGCCACAAGGCTGCCAATCGCGCCGCAGCCCAGCAGACCCACCTTCACGTCGTACGCGCCCGGATAATTCCGTCCCAGCTCCGTCGCCGCCGCGCGCGATTCGCTCATTCGCCGCTGCACGGGAAAATATCCCTTCAGCGCCAGCAGAATCTGCGCGTAGGTATACTGCGCCACCGCCAGCCCGTTCGCGCGCCACGCGCTGAACAGCCGCACACCGCGGTTCAGAAACGGCCGCGCGAATTTCTGCACCGAGCCCGCGCCGTAGAACAGCGCCTTCACGCGCGGCAGGTATTCCGCGATTTCGGCTTCCGTGTATTCCGGCATGCCCCACGTGGAAAACAGAATTTCCGCGTCCTTCAGCCGTCCGTCGTGCGAGTCGGTGCAAACCGGAATTTCCCCCTCAAAAAGCGCTTCGAGCGCCGCGAAATTTTTCTCTGAATACACCCGGTGCAGCATGACGTCGCTGCCCCCAAGCAATGCCGCTTTCATCGTGGTTTTCCTCTTTTCTATGCTTTCAGCGCGCGCCGCGCGAGCAGCGCCGCGCCCGTCGCGCCCGCAAGATCGCCCAGCGCGGGCGGAACGATGTAATCCTCCATGCCGTTCAGAATCCGCTCGTTCTGAATGTAGCCGCCCAGCAGCGCGCCGGTACGCTCCCGTACGCGCGCGAACAGGGACGTGCGGTGCATCACGCCGCCGCCCAGAATGATCTTCTCGGGCGACAGGCAGCACACGGCGTTGGCGCACATCTGCGCCAGATATTCCGCTTCGATGCGCCAGCCGTCGTGATTCTCCGGCAGCGTTTTGGCGCTTTCGCCCCAGCGCTTTTCCATCGCCGGGCCGCTCGCCAGTCCCTCAAGGCAGCCCTTGTGATACGGGCATACGCCGTCTGGCATGGGATCGGCGGGATCCGGGCGCAGCAGCATGTGGCCGAACTCCGGATGAAGCAGCCCGTGCACCAGCTGCCCCTCGCAAACGACGCCGCCGCCAATGCCCGTGCCCACGGTGACGTACAGGCAGCTGCGCAGCCCCTTCGCCGCGCCCAGCTCGAACTCCGCCAGCGCCGCGGCGTTCACGTCGGTATCGATTTCGCCGGGCACGTTCAGCGCGTCCGTCATTGCCTTCAGAATCGGCACGCTGCGCCACGCGAGCTTCGGCGTGCTCGTGATCGAGCCGTAATCCGGTACCGCCGGGTTCAACTGAAGCGGGCCAAAGCTGCCAATGCCCAGCGCCGAAATGCCCTTATCGCGGAAGAAATCGATCATCGCGGGCAGCGTGCGCCCCGGCTCCTCCGTGGGCAGAACCGCCTTTTCCAGCGGCTTCAAATCCTCGCCGCACACCGTGAGCACCATTTTCGTGCCGCCGGCCTCCACGGCTCCATAACGAATCATACGTATTCCTCCTATCCAAAAACCCTTTGACGCGGTATTCCCGCACGCGATAGACAGGTTCAAGCAATCCACAGGGAGACGCCCTCGCCTCTATGATACCACATCCCGCGCCCCGCCGCAATCGTCCTTTGCGCGATTCTGATACATCGCCGCGAAAACACCGCCGCGGGACAGCAGCGCATCGAACGAGCCCTCCTCGGCCACGCGGCCGTTTTCCAGCACGATCACGCGGTCGAACCGGCGCATGTAGTCGCCGAAGATATCGTGCGTGACCACCAGCTCGGTGCAGGGCAGCTTTAAAAGGCTCTCCATCACGCGCGCCGTCGTCGCCGCGTCCAGACTGCTGGTCGCTTCGTCCACCAGCAGAAGCCCGCAGCCGCGCACCATGGCGCGCGCCACGGCGAGCCGCTGCGCCTGTCCGCCCGAAAGCCCGCGCCCGTCGCCAGTCAGGCGCGTCTGGAGCCCGTCCGGCAGCGCGTCGATCAGCTCGCCCAGCCCCGCTTCGCGCAGCGCCGCTTCCACCTCCGCTTCGCTGTACGCGCCGTACAGGCACACGTTCTGCTGCAGCGTGTCCGGAAACACGAACGGCGTTTGGGGAATCATGGCCGCCTGTCGGTAGAAATCTGCCCGTTTGAAATCCGAAACCGGCGTTCCGTTGATGAGCACGCGGCCCTCGTAGCCGTCGTAATAGCGGAACAGCAGCCGGATGGCGGTGGACTTTCCGCCGCCGCTCGCGCCGACAAGCGCGATCTTCTCGCCCTGGCGCACGGAAAAGCTCATGTCCGAAAGCACCGGCGCGTCCGCGCCCGGATAGCAAAAGCGCACATGCTCAAAGGAAAGCGACTGAATTTCGGAAAGCGCTTCGCTTCCGTCCGGCGGCTCGGGACGGTTCATTTCATCCTCCACCCGCTCGCGCACCGCCGCCACGGATTTCAGCCCCGCGTACGCGCTGGAGCACAGGCGCATCGGCGACAGGATGAATGTGGACAGACTGTTCGCCGTGACCAGCTGGCCGATTGAAATCTTCTCGTCAAACACCAGCAGCACGCCCACGGCCAGTATCACGACGGACGGCGCCCACGACAGAAGCGAAACCAGCACCTGCGAAAGGCTCAGTTCGCGACGGACGGAAAGCTCGGCCGCCGCGTTCTCGCGCGCCGCGTTCCGCTGCGCCCGGCGAAAATAGCCGCCCGCGCCGAACGCCGCCAGCGTCTCAAACCCGCGCAAAAGCTCGCCGACGAGTCCGGTGTACCGCGCCAGATTCTCGCTGTACGCCGCGCGCGTGCGCTTCATGCGCTTCGCCATGTAGCCGGGAATGAGCAGCGGCAGAAGCCCCAGCAGCAGGGACGCAAGCATCAAAAGCGGATTGATTTTCGCCAGCATGCACACGCTCGCCAGCCCCATAAAGCCCCAGAAGACGAGGTTGAACAGGTTCATATAATAATCGTCGTAGATCTGCCGCATGTCGCCGGTGAACAGCGACAGCGCCTCGCCCTGCGCGGCGGCCAGATGCCGGCTGAGCGGCTTTCGAAGCTGCCCCTCCGCGAGCGCGCCGCGCGCACGCTCAACGCCCCGACACGCCATGCGCGTGAAGGTATCCCGGCTGAAATACTCCAGAATGTGGCTGGCGAGAATCACGCCGATGCCCGTAAGAAGGCTCAGAACCGCCGCCCGGCGATTTCCCGCGTCGATCAGCCATTGCATGATGTAGCTCTTATACGGCGCGACGACGGCCAGCGCCAGCGTGGAAATCAGAAAAGCTGCCGTCAATCCCTTTTTCTCCGTCAGTAAGCCCCTGAGCGTCGTTCGCTTTTTCATGGCGGTTCCCTCCGTTTCCCTTCCATATAGATTATAAATCGCGGAGCCGAGCCGCACAATGCGCGTTTCGTTACCGTTTTCGCCACATTTCCTTCAAATCTGAAAAAATCACGAAAACCGGTCGATTTCCGTTGACAATCGCCCTGTTTCGCGCGTATAATTCGAATTTGTTAGTGAGCTAACAATCTTGAAGGGAGGAAGCTTCATGCGCTATGGGATTGCCTTTCGGCTGAAGATGCTGGACAACCGCATACGCCGCGCCATGGACGCGCGCACGCGCATCCATGAAAGCGGGCTCACGCCGCAGCAGACGCTGGTCATACGCTATCTGAGCGAGCATGACGACCGCGACGTGTTCCAGCGCGATTTCGAGACGGAATTCCGCATCACCCGCGCGACGATCTCAAACACGCTCTCGCTGATGGAAAAGCGCGGGCTGATTCGCCGGGAAAGCGTGGCGCAGGACGCGCGGCTTAAAAAGCTGACGCTCACGGAGCAGGGACGCGCCGTTCACGCGCGCGCCGTCGCCGCCATCAACGAAATCAACGACTGTCTGGAAGGCGCGCTCACGCCGGAGGAAAAAGAGGCGCTTCTGCGCTCCCTTGACAAAATGGAAAACGCACTCAATCAGAGAACGGAGGATGGAGTATGATTCGAAAACTCGCACGCAGTATCCGCCAGTATAAGCGCGATACGATCCTCACGCCGCTGTCGATGACGCTGGAGGTCATCATGGAGGTTCTTCTGCCGATCATCATGGCCGACCTCATCGACAACGGCATTTCTGCCGGGAACAGCGCCGTCATCTGGCGCGACGGCCTGCTGCTCGCCGGCGTGTCGATTCTGTCGCTTCTCAGCGGCCTGCTGGGCGGCGTGTTCGGCGCGCGTGCGTCATCCGGCTTCGCCCGCAACCTGCGGCACGACATGTACTACCGCCTGCAGGACTATTCCTTTTCAAACATTGACAAATTTTCTACCTCTTCGCTGATCACCCGCCTGACCACCGACGTATCCAACGTGCAGAACGCCTTTCAGATGCTGATTCGCATGGCGGCGCGCAGCCCCCTGATGCTGATCTTCTCGGCGATCATGGCTTTCTGCGTGAACGCGCGGCTGGCGCTGATCTTCCTGTGCGTCGTGCCGTTCCTTGCCGTGGGGCTGACCTACGTCGCCACGCACGCGCACCCGGTGTTCCGCAAGGTGTTCAAGACCTACGACTCCCTGAACAACGTGGTTCAGGAAAACGTGCGCGGCATGCGCGTGGTGAAGTCGTTCGTTCGCGAGGACTATGAGGACAAGAAGTTTGAGGACATTTCCGGACAGGTCTGCACGCTGTTCACGAAGGCCGAGCGCATCATCGCGCTCAACAGCCCGCTGATGCAGTTCGCCATGTACGCCTGCACGCTGCTGATTTCGTGGTTCGGCGCGAAGTTCATCCTGTCCTCCGTGGGACAGCCGAACGCCATGACCACGGGCGAGCTGAACAGCCTGCTGACCTATTCCATGCAGATTCTCGGCAGCCTGATGATGCTCTCCTTCATGTTCGTCATGCTGACGATCTCCCGCGCCTCCGGCGAGCGCATCTGCGAGGTGCTGGACGAGCAGAGCGACCTGCACAGCCCCGAGAACGCGCTCACGGAGATTTCCGACGGCAGCGTCGATTTCGACGGTGTGAGCTTCTCCTACGCCGGGAACAAAAAGCGGCTCTGCCTCGAGGACGTAAACCTGCACATCCATTCCGGCGAAACCATCGGCATCGTGGGCGGCACGGGCTCGAGCAAATCCACGCTAGTGCAGCTGATTCCGCGCCTGTACGACGCCACCGAGGGCGTTGTGAAGGTCGGCGGGCACGACGTGAAGGAATACGATCTGGAAGCGCTGCGCAACAGCGTCGCCATGGTGCTTCAGAAGAACGTGCTGTTCTCCAGCACCATCCGCGAAAACCTGCGCTGGGGCAATCCCGACGCGACCGACGAGGAGCTGGTGGCGGCCTGCAGGCTGGCGCAGGCGCACGAGTTCATCGAGGGCTTCCCGCAAGGCTACGACACCTTCATCGAGCAGGGCGGCTCGAATGTATCCGGCGGTCAGAAGCAGCGCCTGTGCATCGCCCGCGCCATTTTGAAGAAGCCGAAGATTCTCATTCTGGACGACTCCACCAGCGCCGTGGACACGCGCACCGACGCGCTCATCCGCGAGGGCATGAAGAAGATCATCCCGGGCACGACCACCTTCATCATCGCCCAGCGCGTGTCCTCCGTGATGGATGCCGACAAGATCATCGTGCTGGACGGCGGCCGCGTGAACGGCTTCGGCACGCACGACGAACTGATGCAGACCAACGAAATCTACCGCGAGGTCTACACCTCGCAGACGAAGGGAGGCGGCGATTATGATGAATAAGGCCGAAAGCGTAAAGGCACGGTATGGCCGCAATGCCATGAAGAAGGCGCCCAATGGCCGTGGGCCCGGCGGCCCGCGCGGCGGCTTCCGCACGCCCGGACAGAGCATCGACAAGGGCACGCTCAAAAAGCTGATCGCCGTCGTGTTCAAGCCGAACATCTTCAAATTTATCATCGTCACGCTGTGCATTCTCGTGTCGGCGCTGGCGTCCGTCGAGTCCTCGCTGTTCGTGAAGTCGCTGGTGGACGATTACATCAACCCCATGATCACAAGCGGCTCGCGCGACTTCACCGGGCTGGCGCTTCTGATCGCGAAGGTCGGCGCGCTGTTCGCCGTCGGCATCGCGGGGTCGTATCTGTACAATTACATCATGGCGGACGTGGCACAGAAAACGCTCAAGCGCATCCGCGACGACATGTTCCGCAGCATGCAGCGCCTGCCCGTGAAGTACTTTGACACCCACGCGCACGGCGACATCATGAGCCACTTCACCAACGACGCCGACACGCTCCGGCAGATGATTTCACAGTCCATCCCCTCGCTCATCTCCTCGGTCATCAGCATCATCGTGGTGTTCGTCGCCATGCTGAGCACCAGCTTCTGGCTCACGCTGTGCACGCTGCTTTCGCTGGCCATCATGATGATCGTGACGCGCAAAGTCGGCGGGCTGGCCGGGCGCTTCTTCCTGTCCCAGCAGCAGTCGCTGGGCACGCTGAACGGCTTCATTGAAGAGATGATCAACGGCCAGAAGGTCGTAAAGGTCTTCTGCCACGAGGACGAAACGAAGGAAGAGTTCGACATTCTGAACGACGACCTGTGCGAAAACGCGACCAACGCCAACCAGTTTTCCAACATCCTCGGCCCGATCAACAACAACCTGGGCAACCTGCAATACGCGTTCCTCGCCATCGCGGGCGGTCTGCTCGCCATCAGCGGCAAGACGGCGCTTTCGCTGGGCGCGATTATCTCGTTTTTGCAGCTTTCCCGGCAGTTCACCAACCCGGTCAACCAGATTTCGCAGCAGTTCAACTCGATCATCATGGCCATGGCCGGCGCGCAGCGCGTGTTTAAGCTGACCGAGGAAACGCCCGAGGTGGACGACGGCTACGTGACGCTGGTCAACGCCCGCGAGGAAAACGGCAAAATCGTCGAATGCCCCGAGCGCACCGGCATGTGGGCGTGGAAGCATCCCCACTCCGACGGCACCACCACCTACACCCGTCTGGCCGGACACGTGACGATGGAGCACGTGGACTTCGCCTACGAGCCCGAAAAACCCGTGCTGCACGACATCACCCTGTACGCCGAGCCCGGCCAGAAGGTGGCCTTCGTCGGCGCGACCGGCGCAGGCAAGACGACGATCACCAACCTTCTGAACCGCTTCTACGACATCGCCGACGGCAAGGTGCGCTACGACGGCATCAACATCAACAAGATCAAAAAAGCCGACCTGCGCCATTCGCTGGGCATCGTGCTTCAGGACACCAACCTGTTCACCGGCACCGTGATGGAGAACATCCGCTACGGCAAGCTGGACGCGACCGACGAGGAGGTCTACGAAGCCGCGCGTCTCGCGAACGCGGACGACTTCATCCGCCGCCTGCCGGACGGCTACAACACGCTTCTCACCTCCAACGGCGCGTCGCTTTCGCAGGGACAGCGCCAGCTGATCGCCATTGCGCGCGCGGCCGTCGCCGACCCGCCGGTCATGATTCTGGACGAAGCCACGTCCTCCATCGACACCCGCACGGAGGCGCTGGTGCAGAAGGGCATGGATTCGCTGATGAAGGGCCGCACGGTGTTCGTCATCGCGCACCGGCTGTCCACCGTCATGAACAGCGACGTGATCATGGTTCTCGACCACGGCCGCATCATCGAGCGCGGCAATCACGACAAGCTGATCGCCGAAAAGGGCACCTATTACCGGCTGTACACCGGCGCGTTCGAAATGGAATAATCGCTTCCCCGCGGCGAAGGGCTTCGGCTCTCCGCCGCCTTTCTTCGTGTTTTTACAATTTTTCCTCAATCAAATCCATCGTCATTTTCGTCGCAACATGTTAGAATAGTAAAGACATATGTTTTTTATGTGGAGGACGTCTATGATCTGGAAACGCGATATGTATATCAGTTATCTGGCGGATCACGAAGACGTGGGACGCACGATGTTCTGCGAGCTGTTCGGGCCGCTCAAGCAGCTGGAGGACGAATGGCGCGCGCAGGGCGCGAGCGAGGACGAAATCAGTCTGGAAGCCTTTGGCTTCGACAGTCTGGACTACGCGTGGGCGCCCGTGAACAACGGCATCATTCCCCTTCCGGAGCGCGAAATCGAGCGCACGAGCGAATACAAAATTCTGATGGATTCCTATGGCCGCAAGAGCAAGCTCTGCTTCGCCAGCGCCACCATTCCGCTGCCGATGGGCTATCCCGTGGAAACGCCGGAGGACTGGGAAAAGATCAGGCCGCGCTACGCATTCTCCCCCGACCGTGTGAACCGCGAGAAGCTGGCCGAGCTGCGCCGCCGCCGCGACGAGGGCGCGCACATCATGATGGACATTCCCGGCGGCTTCGACGAGCCGCGCCAGCTGATGGGCGAGGAAAACCTGTGCGTGGCGCTGTATGAAGAGCCGGAAATGATCGAGGACATGCTGAACACCTTCGCGGACACCGCGCTCAGGAACCTTGAGATCGTTTCCTCCGTCTGCCCCGTCGACCAGCTGCACATCCACGAGGACATGGCCGGAAAAACCGGCCCGCTGCTGGGGCCGAACATGGTACGCGAATTCATCGTGCCGTATTACCGCCGCCTGATCGACGCCGCCCGTGCGCAGGGCGCGCGCATCTTCTCGCAGGACAGCGACGGCTACATGGTGCCCGACATCGGCGCGTTCCTCGAAAGCGGCCTCAACTGCATGTATCCCAACGAGCCGCAGGCGGGCATGGACATCGTCGCCATCCGCAAGGTATATGGAAAGCAGCTCTCCCTGAAGGGCGGCATCGACAAATTCGCCCTGCGCAAGGATCCCGCCGCCATCCGCGAGGAGCTCGAGCGCAAGCTCGTTCCCTCCGTCACAAAGGGCGGCTGCGTGCTGGGACTGGATCACCGCATTCCCAACGGCGTTTCCATAGAAAACTACCGCTACTATGTGAACACCGCCCGCGAGATGCTGGGTCTCGAGCCCGCCCATCCCGAAAAGCACGTGCGAATGGCCTTCTAAGGTAACGCCGCGCAAATGAGGTGGCCGGCCGGCAAATGGATTTTTCGTCAGATGCATATGAAAATTCCGAAGGTTTACTGGAGGTAAATCGAGAAATTTGCATGCCGCAGATGGCGGAAAAGACTTCGCCCGACGCGCCGCCGAATTGTGCGGCTGTGCCTTATTTATCCGCGGCGAGCGCAATTTCGCGTCTTCGCCGCGATTTTTTCTGCAACTTTTCCATCACAGCGTCCGTCTATGAACCTGTAAACTTTGGAAAGGAAGATGGATTCCATGAGAAAACTGTTTATCTTCATTCTTTGTCTGGGTCTGCTGCTGACCGCGGTTCCCGCGCTTGCGCAGAGCGCCGGCAATCTCAACAACGGCGCGTTCATTGACTCGGACGGAAACGACCTGTTCTTCGCCGCGCAGAACGGCATCACCCGCCTTCAGGCCGACGGCACGAGCGCGCAGATCTCGACCGACCGCGCTTCCATGCTGCAGTTCGTCGGCGGCCGCCTGTATTACATTGCCGAAAACTGGGGCGCGGATGAATACGGCGACCAGCGCAAGCTCGGCGAAACGCCCGTGAGCTGCCTGCCCGACGGCAGCGACCGCCGCGTGCTCGGCGAAGAACGCAAGGTCGGCGAGGTATACGATTTCGGCGACGACGACAGCACGCGCAACATCGACATGCTGATCGGCTACCGCTGCTTCACCGTCACGCCGGACGCCATTTACTTCCTCGGCAACACCAACGAGAGCGGCTCCTACACCTGCTGCGGCACGTTTGAAAACGAGGACGGACAGGAAGAAAAGACCGAGGTGACCGGACGCTACCAGAACGGCATCGCGCTGTTCCGCATGGACGTGGACGGCCAGAACCTCCGCACGCTGACCGGCGTTGTGGGCAACGACTGCGCGCAGCTCGCGCTGGATGAGAACCGTCTGTATCTGGCGACCGGCTATCAGGACACCGTATACGCCTACGATTACGTGAACTACACCATTCTGGACACCGACGGCAACGTGCTTTCCACCTTTGACCGCAGCGAGCCGGAGCGCGAAAACCTCTACAGCGACGTGGGCAAGTTCTATCACATTTCCAACGCGGTTCTTCCCTTCGGCGACAGCATGCTGGTCTCTCTGGCCGACAGCGAAGGCGACTTCATCGCCACCCGCCTTACGCGCGTAGACGCGGACGGCACGGAAACGCAGCTCGCGCTGGAACAGTACTACACGCCGTCGATCCTGACGGGCACCACGCTGTACTACGTAGGCAGCAGCAACCAAACCAATTTCTATGACGACAGCCCCGAATACCTCGCGTCCCTTGGCATCTACCGCAAGGATCTGAACGAAACCGGGCTGGGCGTCCGTCTCGTGGCGCTGCCCAACTCCTCCTTCCTGTACGACTTTTCCATGTGCGTGCTGGGCGACTATGTGTATTACCGCGGCACCACCGGCGACGTCTACCGCACGCCCGTAACCGGCGGCGAGAGCTTTGTCTACACGGAAAACGGCTTCGTGAACGCCGCTTCCGTCGGTAAGACCATCGGCTGATCACCCTAAACAAAACACGGCGGGAATCTCCTCAGCTCAAAGCCGGTTGGGATTTGCCGTGTGCCGATAAGACAGTAATTTGAGAAAACTACACAATCGGCATCTGTCAAGCAGGATTGGACAACAAAACAGGCGGCACTCAGCTTCGGTTGGGTGCCGCCTGTTTTTGTACATCTAAGGGTTGAAAATCGCCGATTTTCTGCTCTGTAAAGCAAGGATCGTAAAATGGGTGAAATAGTTATCGCTCTCATACAGTTCCTTTGTAAAACAGCGAATCGCTGCATAGTGCATACGGTTCGCTTGAGAGTGCGTATATTTGCGGTTGTGCATAATATCTCACAAAACTGTAAAACCGATAAGTGGCTATTTCGATGCAGTGTATGTTTAACAGTTGGAAAACGGAAAATCGGCTTGTATTCGCAGAAAAGTTACATTTTAGGGTGATAACTTCCGAGTATTCTATTGAAAACAGAGCTATCCTTGTGATATACTGTGTGTACACACCGGCGGGCAGGAGACACGGCAAATGAAAAAGTTGATTGCTTGTGCGTTCAATATGGTTAGCAGTTGCGTGGAGCTGAAGTTCAGAATGTTTGGTACACCGAATACCGAGTTGAGAAAGATATACGAGGAAATAACACAGAGGTGAACGATTTATGGAAGTTACATTTATAAATCCCGGTGTCGATTACACAATACAGAGTATCATGCGTTTTCAGGCCGAAGGAGAAGCCGAATTTTGGTCTGAACCTTTATACCATTTCTATCCGCAACTTGACAGGACATTCGCTGCAAGCTTGCCAGTTGCAGAAAGAAGAGACTACATTGAACATACCATGAGAACTGTCTATGCTGGGTTGGAGAACACGATCAATGAGAAGGTGATCTTATATTCTCACCATTGGAATGCTTGCAAATCGCAGATTACAGCCGCTTTATCAGAGGCTTTCGGCATAGATTGCACAGGCTTGTTTAATGACCTGCGTTGCAATTTGAGTTTGAACCCCATTGAACCGCGTTTTCTAAAAGAGCACTGCTATGACACATTTTATTTGAACAGCGCAAAGGGTGCTATTGGTGGTGGAATACATGAGATCATACATTTTGTTTGGTTCTATGTATGGAATCAGTTGTTTGGAGATAGCTACAACGAATATGAACGTCCCTCTCTCAAATGGATATTGAGTGAAATGGTGGTTGAATCCGTGATGAGAGATGAGCGGCTTAGTTCCATCAATCCATATTTCCCGAGAGAAAACGGCGGATGCGTCTATCCGTATTTCTTTAATTTGATGGCAGATGGGAAACCTGTTCTTGACACATTGGATGCTATGTACAGAAGCCAAAATATTGAAGATTTTATGCGAAACAGTTACGCTTATTGTCAAGAGCATGAATTGGAAATTCGAAAACATATTCTAAAGTCAGAGGGGTAAGTTATGCCTGACAACAGGAACCGGAGTCGGCCGATACAGATCAAATTCTTCTTTTCAAGATTGAGTGATGTTCAGCTCCGCAGGAGCGCAGCTGATTTCTCTGAAATCGTTCCGGGGGTTGGGGCATTTCCCCAACAAGATTGCACGGGTGTATAAACGCGAGCATTGCTTGCCAAGTGCGTTTCGCAGTTGGCAGGTAATGAGAAGTGGGTACCGCCGTGCATTGCTTGCCAGAATGGCAAGCTCCGGTGTGGGTACTCACCGGATTTGCTTGCTATTCTGCAAGGAAATCCCTGTCGTACCACGCCGGTTTTCGCAAGTGTATCTACACTTGCTGTGCTTGCTATTCTCCGTTTCCCGTGTTAGTAAGCGCCATTTCCCAAATGGAAATCGGCGGCAACCGCCGCCTTGTCTGCCCAAAAGCGAAACGGACGGACGCTGTCAATGGCGGCGCAGCCGTTCATCTTGACCATTGACGGCGTTTGTCCGTTTTGCTACAAGATAAGGCTAATTGTGTCGAGGAGGATTACAATGCGTGCACCCTTTCAAATACTTGCAATACCATATCGGATTGTCGATGGAACTCCAATGTACTGCGTTTTTCACCGTGCTGATCACGACCAATGGCAGTTCATTGCCGGAGGCGGCGAGGACAACGAAACACCTTTGGCGGCAGCAAAAAGAGAAACCTTTGAGGAGGGTGGTGTACATTCTACTCAGTGGCTTGGATTGAAAAGTCTGTCGTATATTCCAGTTACGATCATATCAGAAATGAGTCGCAAACATTGGGACAGCAGCACCTATGTAATTCCTGAATATACTTTTGGCTTTGAATGTCAAGATGATGTACGGCTATCTCCTGAACATACCGACTGCGTATGGTTGACCTACGACGAAGCAAATCAAAAACTCAAGTGGGACTCAAACCGTACAGCACTCTACGAACTGAATTGTCGTTTGAAAAAAGCGAATGAAAAGGAGGCTTGACGAAGTGAATCCGAAAGAAAATGACAATGAGATCATCGAACTGAC